>Ga0255784_10000342_pt1 | contig 36326 bp, 10 predicted proteins | sample 101ome_14_FD_179982 | JGI IMG/M metagenome (GOLD analysis project Ga0255784, IMG submission 179982) | Coastal salt marsh microbial communities from the Groves Creek Marsh, Skidaway Island, Georgia - 101403AT metaG (version 2) | ecosystem: Environmental > Aquatic > Marine > Intertidal zone >...
ATTTGAAATTAGTGTTTGAAAGATAAATTAATATATTTTTAGCAGTTAGCTTTTCTCTAGATTTTGTATAGTCTACCCACAAGACAAACTCTTTATCATTTTCTTTTTGCTTGTATATATCAACTAGATCTTGTGGAGCTAATGGAAGAGCGTATGCTTTTTTATCTTGGTATTTTTTCTTTTGATTCACACTTTGTTCAATCATAATATTACCTTATTTTATAGTGGATATTTGTGAATTAAATATGGTATTCTGTTTTGTCTTTTACTGAAAAATTGTACATCAGTATTAATTAGTCTTAAATCTTCAGACAATGTTTCTATATTATAATCACCTTGTAATACCATTTTAACAATAGGGAATACATTATTAATTTCTGTATATAAATCATTATATTCCCAACCACTACTAGATTCAGCAACTTTAGCATCATGAGCAGCAATAAATGCTGGATCGTCTTTTACTTTATTCCAAAGTTCTTCTAATTTATAAAATGCTAATGTATAGTTACCAGTATTAGCAGCATTTACATATACTTCTTTAAAAAATTCTTTTTTGTCTGTAGCATAATTATTTGAGTCAGTTGCATGCTCGTTCATCCAATCTATTACTGATAATAAGTATGCAGTGTAATGACGTCTTGATGTGAAATGTTCCATAACATCTTGTGCTAAAACAGATGAATGAATTGTAAGCTTTTCAATTATTAAATTTTTAACACCGTCGCATGGATAAGTATCATTTAAAAAGAATAATAAATCATAACTAAAATTCTTTCCATCTTGATATGTAATATCAAAAGCTGGAGTATCAGAATCTGCTAGTGTATCTAAACAATGTTGTCTTGCGTCATTTAAAATAGTTGAATCACTCATAAATGATAGCACCAAGTCTGATTCTACAATTGCTTCTATAAAATCAGCTGTAATTTCATTTATAGATGTATTTGAGTTTTCATAAAAGCCAGAAGCATCTAATAAGCCAGCAGTGTAACGAGAAAATACGTTAAGCATATCACTTTCATCAGTAAATGCAATGATATACTTATCACTATTTTGTAGAAATGCAGAGTTAGCAACATCTGTAAATTCACTAAACGCTATATAATCACCAGCACCAGTTCTTATACTTTCTGCTAAGGTTGTATATTCATCATTAATAATTGATACTTCGGTATTACTAGAATTAACTACTAAGATATCACGAGCATCACCTGTATGATAAAAAGAATTTAATTCAAAAACAACAGTTCCTATATTTGTTGTATTTGTAATATATTTCTTATTATTTAAATAATATAAACTCTGTCCAATCATGAAGCCTCTCCTAATATTTCCATTGCGTCGTCATTCCATGTAAAATCAAATGGATTATAATAATCAAGTATATCTTTATTTAATACACATCCATCAATACCCAAAGTTTCTTGGGCTTCAAATATTAATCTGCTAGCACAAGCAACAGAGTATTTACAATTAGAACAATCTTTTACTTTACTAGATTTATTTATACCTTTTGTTACTAATTGATTTTTTCTTTCTAATATTTCTTCAAATGATAAACCCGTTACATCTAAATTTTTATTTTGTAAAAAGAAAGCTTGTTCATGAAGCATTACATTTAAATGCGTTGTAGGCCCATCTTTACCAGGAATAACAGTTAATCCTATAAAATTAATAGAGTTACAATATAGATTAGCCATAGACATTGTAGCATTATAAGCATTATCTTCATCTATAACTTTACCTAAAAATTCGTTCCAACTATCTAAATTTCTTTTTTGAATAAAAGTAGATGGTGCTCTAGAAAAAGCAGGATTCATTTCTACAATTGTTTCGTATTCATTTAGAGATTTTTGTATAATTCTATTATATGTTTCTTTATCTATTTTTTTACCAACAACGTTAGATGCTTGTAATGTCCAAGACCAATCCATTTTCTTTGGAGTTTCATTTTTAAAGAACTCTATTTTTTCCATTACATCATTAAAGTATTGATCGTCATCTAACATTTGATCTATTTTACTAATAGGCATAATAAATTCAATAATCATATCTCTTCTGAATTTATTTTCATCGTCTAATATAGAAAATATTTCTTTTACTTTTTCCATTGTTGCTAAATCAAATTTAGCAGGAGCAGCAATACGAGCACCTACATGCTCTCTCATTATTTCTTGTATTGTTTGATTATTTAGAATTTCTTTTGTGTTATTTGCTGTAAAAAAATCTGTAGGTCCTATTACAAATTCTCTAAGATTTAATCCTGTTCTTTTTACGCCATCAGCTAATTCTTTTGCTCTATCTAATATTTGCTGATTCATGCTTTTATCAATATTTTTATTAACAAAACATCCTAAGCAGCCATGATCGCATCCAGATAAAACTTCTGTTTGAATAAGCACATCAAATTTCTGAGCATTCGAAGGTGGCAGGCTTTCAGGACCAGAATATCTCATTTGTTTACAATATGATTTTTGCATACTCATTTTTATCTTCTCCCTCTAGAGCCGTGACAACTTTGGTGACAACTATTGTGACATAGATAAGCATTAACTGACCTATTACTTATTCTACCTTCAATTACATCTACGGTTCTTCTTACTAAATCTTCTAATGTATCAACAATATCCTGAGCATACATTAAATTACCACTGGTAATACCACCATCTACATAATTATTATATATACTGTTTGATGCGTTTACATACTCAAATCTAGAATATGCATATGTTGTTCCAGTACTAGACCACTGACCTTGTGTAGCTCGTCTATATACATTAAGTGTCCATCGCATGGTTTTATCAAACGTTCTTAACTGTGCTCCTCCATACGACTGCACCCAAGAATTAATATCACCTCTATCTGCAGTCATAGTTATCTTCTCCCTCTAGAGCCGTGGCAACTTTGGTGACAACTATTGTGACACAAATAGGCATTAACTGTCCTATTACTTATTCTACCTTCTATTAAATCAACAGTTCTTCTTACAAGACTTGTTATAGAATCAGTAACATCAGCAGATCTAATAATACCGCCTGTATAAATTCCGCTATCTAAATAATTATTATATAAGGAATAAGCGGCATTTCTATATTCAAATCTATGATAAGAATAGTGCGTGCCAGTGCTAGACCACTGACCTTGTGTAGCTCGTCTATAAGTATTAACACTTAATAGTATGGTTTTATCAAACGTTCTTAATTGACTTCCTGCTTGACTTTGCATACTAGAATTTAATTGTGAATATGTTGGCATTTATACTTTAACCTCAACTTCTCCATTACCATCGCAATCACCTACTGCAACGCCTATTATCTCAAAAGTATTTATATCTTTTGTGCCATAATCAACAGCTTTTCCTCTACCGTCTTTATCTGCAATGATCCATTGTCCTTTTTTAGCAGTACCATTAATTAATACTGGAATACGTCCTTTAAGAGCAATAAATGGATTCATCTTAGCTTTCTTAGATTTACTATCTGGTTTAATTCCCATATCGTTCATTTGTACCGCAGGATTAGTAGAAACTGCACCGGCTAATGGCATACCAGGTTGGAAAAGAGTAACCTCTGAATCACCATCTAAGTTAATACCAAGTACAGTACCTGGCTCATAGATATCATCTGCTCTATAGCGCTCCGCCAAGTCAGCCCATCTTGCTGATGTTGCTGTACCAACATATAAACCGTTATTATCGATATATGATCTGTTAGAACCATTACGACGGAACTGAACGATAAGTGATGAGTTACCACCAGATTCTAAATAGAAACGGTTTGAGTGGTATTCAAGTTTACCAGCGTCGTTACCAATGTTACCAGTCCAAGATTCGTTACTAGATTCGATAAAGCGAAGAGTTGGTGAGTAACCATCTTGGTGGCGAGTTTGTAGCTGCCATTGACCTGCCGCATTTAAGTCACCAGACCAAGTTCTATCACCATACATCCAACGACACATTGTACCATTATAAGCAGCTCTTAACTGTAAGCTCATTGAAGAACTGTTGTTGTTACCAGTTATAGCATAGTATTGGCCTTGATATGAATAAGCGTGTACACCAGTGCCTTGGTTGTAGATACCTTCACGAGAGTTATCATTACGGAACCAGTTACGGGCGTAGATTTCGGTAGCTCTTATATAACTATTAAAATTAGATCCAGATGCTGGATTTACATAGTAACCAGTATTATCTGAATCATAGAAGATAGGTGAACGCATACTTGACGAAGCATAAGCTACACCACCAACATGTAATCTATAAGAATCAGGTTCACCACCACTTAATGATAAGTTACCATTGTGTTTAAGTTGGAAGTATTCGGAACCGTGCGATGTCCAATCTTGTGGGAATGGAGAATTATTACCCCAGCGAATAACAAATGAACCAACATAACGATCATCTGCACCCAATGCCCAAACTTGGTCTTGCCCCGCAGAGTTGGTAGCGTCTGAGAACTCAATACACGGATCACCTGCATAACCAAACATGCGAATACGAGCATAACCATTACTAGCAGATTGCATCGTTAGCCAAGTGTCATTATTATCTCCATCTATTTGAATATAACCACGAAGACGAGCTGCTCTACCACTATCTGCTGGATTAATATAATATGTTGTATTATTTGAATCGTAGAAGATTGGTGCTCTTAATGAAGAACCAGCTTGTAGGCTGTTATTAACATAAACGTTATTACCACCCAATGGATCAGTCGCGTTGTTAACCGACATGACCTGACCAGCCATGTTGTAATCATTATAGAAACGAATACCATTATAGTCAGCATTTGCACCAAGTTTAATACCAGTATGGAACGCAATACGTAGATCAGGATAACGATAAGACCAACCACCACCTTCACGGAAGATAGCGTAAGCTTCAGATCTACCAGAATCCCAGTATAAACCAAATCTATCGTCTGAAGAAACACTACCGTCGTTTGTAAAGTAGTTTGCACGAACTTGGTTCATTCGAGATGTACCGTTAGGATCTACATAATAATTGGTATCATTAGAATCATAGAAGATCGGTGAACGTATATCTGAACTATGCCAGAGGTAATCAGTATTTAGTCTACCATATCGAGTACTACCTCGGTACCATTCCATAATTTCTGTATTATCAGAAGAGTATTGGTCTGCATCAACAACAGTACGTGCTTGCAATCTAATATAATCAGAAGAACCAGTACCGTCATTTTCAGCACCAAGTACTAAAGCACCGTTTTCACCGGAATTATCATAGTCTGGATCATATGAAATATATGCAAAGTCAGATGGAGCATTTACACCAGATCTAAAGTAAATAGTAATAGGCTGATCATTTCCTGAATGGAATTCAGCAGCGGTATTATTAAGCATATCACGTAATTTACCGCCTAAATGCGATGGAGAGATATACGAAGAAGATCCTGCGGAATCTGCGTGGCGACCTTTGAAGTATAATTTACCTCGCAAATCAATATAATTAATTATAGAAGTACCACCAAAATCACCATAATAATTAGTATCGTTTCGATCATAGTATTGTTGAGCATAATTAGATCCAAGAGTTAATACGTTACCATCACCACGAATAATCATATTCCATTGACCACCGAGACCACCATCACGGAATGAAATATCTTCGCCACCCGATGTTGCAATAATTAGGTGAGCATCATTTGATTCAGTAGCTTGAATATAACCACGAATATTACCACCCGAAGTTTGATACTCAGTATATCCACCAGAAGCATGTCTTGTAATATTCACTATTGAAGTACTAGCTGGATCCATATAATAACTAGTATTATTTTCATCATAATATCTTGAAGCATATAAGTCATTACCACTACCATCTGGATTAGAATTATATACAGCGATATTACTATAAGAAGAATATGCAGTGCTTGATCCCCAAGATTGTTGCCACAATCTCATTTGGCGACCAGATTTCTTAAACATTAATAAGTTATCTGAACCACCAGAAGCATCTGTGTAAGATCTTAAGTGTAAGTAATCAGCGTATGGCGAAGCGTTGTCGTTGTTCCAAGAAGTGAAACCAAACTTCAATTCACCAGCAGTGTCTTCACTTGGAGCAATAATGCGATTATCTCTTCTTCTTAGAGATCCTGAGCTTCCTGTAATACCAGGTGCAGTAATATCTTCAAGAACTGTTAGTCCGCGGAATCTTGATGTACTATTTGGATTCGCGTAGAAACCGGTATCGTTAGAATCATAGAAGATTGGAGCACGGTAAGAACCGCGGGCTTCCATGTATCCTGACGCTGTTCTTTCTTCCCAAGTACCGTTATAATACAAATATACTCTAGCATCACGCTCGATGTAAACAGCCCATTCATTGCTTGGAGTTTTTAAACCAAAATGATTATCATCGTCAAAGTAAATGCGACCACAATCAGTACTATCTGAGTCGCGGAAAATGATTTGACCATGATCACTGTTATTAGAACGAATATTTAATTCTTCACCATTAGTATCGTAAATATCCCAACCGTTTGGAGTTTGGAATCTATTAGCTTGCATAACATTGGTAATAGAAGTACCAGCAAAATTACCATAATAAGATGTATCATCTTGATCATAGAAAAGAGGAGAACGCATAGAGTTAGGTGCATAACCATATCCTCCACGAGTACCTAATTGTTCTACGTTATCTGCATAAAGTTGTACAAAATGCGCATTACCATTACCTGGACCATTAGTATTGAATCGAGCGATATCAAAGGCACCAGCAGAACCACCTCGGATTCTAAGACCTTGATAAGTATTCCAATACATACCATCGAAGCCACCAGAACCTGCAGCACCACGAGTAGTAGGACCACCATAATAATTGTTCCAAAGAACGTGGTTTGTATCTGTTCCAGAGTTAAACCAAATGGCATTTTCGTTATAATCTCTTTGTAATTTAAGACCACCAGTTCTCAGATATAAATTAGCAAAGATGGATGAACCTGCTGGATCTGCATAGTAGTTTCCATCATTGGAATCATAGAAACGCTGGGCTCGCATATAACGACCAGCCCAAACATCACCAACAGAATCAACACGCATGCGCATTGTACCATTGCCAGTTCCAGAAGTAAACTGTAGGTTACCACCTGAGTTTGTACTTAGGTTATCTGGTGATTCGTAAATCTTCCAATCATTACCGCCTTTCCAACGAATACCTTCTTGTGGACCTGGATCATTAAACGTTAAGTTGTTTAAGTTATCAATAGTACCATTGTTCCAATTCCAAGTACCCTGAACGTTACCGCCTGAAGCAGGATCCATATATCTTGCTGTATTATCACGATCTCTAAAGTTGCTTGCATCAACTGTATTTAACTTAGATGTTGAAGCAGGATCTAAATAGAAAGTATTGTCATCTGAATCATAATAACGAGGTGCATACACATTAGATGTAGTACGTATATTAGCTCTTAATTGAGATCGTTTAAGAATTGGTGGACCAAATTCTCTAATAGCTCCACCAGCACTATAGTTCATTAATAAAATTAAACGAACATATTTAACTGCTCCACCATCAGATCCATTATATGGAGTATGAGATGTTGGAAGTGTATGATGCCCACTAAATGTTCTCCAATTAGTGTCTGTTAAATTATTACCACCTACAACAAAATATGTAATACCATCATTTGTTGCAATTGGCTTTTTATCTTTATCATATCGGCGAACACCCATGTATAATAATCCGCCTGATCCTGAAATAAATCTGGCAGAAACTTCACCGTAAATTTCTTCACCTGGTTCTACAGCGATAAAGTCTGAATCAAATGTTCTATATCCAGATGTTCTTAATGCATAACTAGCATTAAATGGACCATTATTATTTTTGGTATATTCTGATGTAGTTGTTGTAGGAGGATTTTCAATACCTGTTAATGTTTGAATTACTCGTTTTTCCCAGTAATCGTTACCATCAAATAATGTATCGTCAGCAATACCAGTACCATATTGCTTTAATAGATTTAAGTTTTCATTACCGCCAGATATTGCAAAACTTCCAGCACTAACTTCTCTCTTAAACCAAGCATCTCCGTTGTCTAAATCAATAGCTGCTTTAGGATCGCCTGCTCCAACAAATATAACTTCGTTTGGATTAGCACTACCAAAATGACTTAATGATGATGTTGTTGTTGCCCAGAACATACCCCAGTTATTTGCTGGAGTCCAAACCCAATGGTTTGCATCTTGCGGTACAAGTAATTTATTTGTTGTTACATCTCCTGTAGCAAATCCATCTCGAACAATTTGTCCATTAACTTTCAGCGCTGTAGCAGTATTTCCTGCAGCAAAATTTGCATAGTAATTACTGTTATCGCTATCATAGAAAATAGGTGAACGCATTGAAGTAGGTGCATAACCATATCCATTTTCAGCACTTAATTGATGTACACCATTAGAATATAATCTAGTAAAGTTATTATCTTGTGCGTATAGTACCCATTCGTTACGAGTATCATTATAGAGACCCATATTAGTACTACCATCTGAAATAAATGCCCAGTCATTGCTAATAGCATAACCAGCATATCCATTAGTAGAACCTTCTACTTTAATAGTACCGTAATCTCCATTTGGTGAATCGATATATCTTGAAGCAGTATCCATTTCAAATCTACTACCTCTAACATTATTCATTACTGAAGTGCTAGCAGGATCTGTGTAGAATGAAGTATTATTACTATCATAAAATATTGGTGCTCTAAAACTATCGCTTGCTAATACATAATTGTAATATGCAATTAAAGCATCTTTTGAAGTATATGGACTAGCACTTTTCTTAAGACGTAAACGAATTGATTCGTTAGCATCATAGTCATTTCCAGCTTCAAGAATTAATGCACCTGTACCTGTGCCTGCCGGTGATTCACCATAAATTTTCCATCCATCAGTGTCACCCATTTCTTGGCCAATGTAATAAGTAGGAAGATTAGCATTACCAAAATGACTAACACCAACCGTATTTTGCGGCATTGTAATACGAGCCATAACAGATGTACCAGCAAAATCACCATAGAAATTATTATCGTTGAAATCGTAATAAGTTGGGAAGTATGCATAATCATTTCCACTATAAGCACTAATACCGCCACCATCAAATTTAGTAAACTTTTGGAAATAAAATTCTGGTCTATCTGTTTGGAACTGAACGAAACTTGCGTTCATAGAACCAATATCTAAAAATCCTGTAGGAGTTTGTAATCTAAATGCATTTGATGTATTAGGATCAATATAGAAATTATTATTTGATATATCACCAAATCTATCCGAATAAACATTTACAGCAAAATCTGCTGAATCATTATCAATGTTTAATCTTTGAGTATTGCCAGTCCAAACTCTAAATGTATCATTTGCAGCAAAACCAAAATAGTTATCTGTATCTCCGTTGTGCTGAATATAATCATCAATACCAATTCTATTAAGAACAGAAGTACCAGCTGGATCTAAATAATAATTCGCATCTGAATAATCGAGATATCTACCTGCTTGAATATCACCAGATGTATAAATTGTTTTATTGTTACTTACTCTTAAATAAGTAGAGTCGGTCATATACCAACCACCACCTTCACCAAATGTAAGTTCATTGTGTTTTATAAATGAGCTAGTACCATTTCCAAATACAACTGCATCATCACTACCAGTTAATTGAACAGATCCATTAACATGTAATTTATTAGGATTAATACTACCAATTATAGGAGTGGCATCTGAATTAGCATATGTAATAGATTGGTCACCAACAATAACATTCATGCTCGAATCTACTGTTAGACCAAATGTTGCACCTGTATCAATAATACTCCATGCACCTGTTGATTCTATAACATTATAGAAATTATTAAGACCATCACCACGCTCACTTAAGATTTCTGTACCATCTGCATAGTAAGATGTAAATTTATTGTTTGTTGATAAAGGATTATTTCCAATATCAATTCTATTTAAGTGACTTAATGCATAATTACCATTACCACCAGATATTGCAAAAAGAGGATTACTTGTTGCTGCATGAGCGCCATAAGGTGATATTGTTATACCACCATTACCAGTAGTATCATCCCATCTATCAACATCTGTTAAATTACCAAGTGCAATTCTACCACTAAGTGCTAATGCTGTAACTGTACTAGATGCACCAACATTCAAATAATTAGTTGTTCCTGTTGTTGCATAATAATAAGGTGCTCTTACTGGAACAGATGCTGCAACATTAGAGCTAGTAATTGTTAATCTAGTTGCTGAGTCTGCATCAAATGCTATTTGATTATCAGTAAAAGAAAGTTTTGTATCAGTATCTCCATTATGGAATAAATCGCTATCAATACCAATAGAGCCTAAAGTTGAAGCACTACCTGGATCTAAGAAATAAGAATTATTGTCAGAATCATAATAACGAGGAGCATAAACATTTACAGCAAAATCTGCTGAATCAGTATCTATATTAAATCTTTGTACTCCACCTGTGAAAATTTTGAATGTGTCATCAGCTGGAAAACCAATATAAGTATCTTCGTCACCAATATGACGAATGTAATCCGCAATATCAATTCTACTAAGAATAGAAGTTCCTGCAGGATCTGCATAGTAAGTATTATCGTTACTATCATAATAACGAGGAGCATAAACGTTTACACTAAAGTCTGCTGAGTCTAAATCAATACTTAATTTACTTGTATTATTTACAAATACTCTAAATCTTTGATTAGTATCAAATCCAAAGTATGTTGTAAGATCTCCTCTATGTCTAATATAATCATCAATATCAACGGTATTCATTTGAGAATTACCAGCTGCGTCTACAAAATATTGAGTATTATCTGAATCGTAATAGATAGGTGAACGCATTGCACCTGTTGCAAGAGCATAAGTACTTGTAATTCTGAATTCGTCATTTCCGCCAGCACTAAATCCAATAGTATCAGCACCATAACGATACATACCAGTATTATTATCTAATTCAAATGAGTATGTTGGTAAAGCTAAAGTACCAGCTGCTGCTGTAATTCTACCAGCAGTATTAATTGCGGTGCCTGTATTACTAAAGTCTCCAAAGTATGCTAAATTATCTGCATCATAATAAATGCTTGCATATGATGAAGATACTGAAATAGTTCCACCAAGGAAGTCATTATTTCCAATATTTACATCAGCATTAAAATTAAATCTATTTAAACCAAATCCACCAGATACTATTTCAAAGTTTACTGAATGATCTGTCGCATTTGTTTCATCTTGATAATAACGAATATATCCTTGACCGTCTGTTGATTGGATTTGGAATCTTTCTGTTGCACTAGAACCAATACTAATTTGAGCATTAGCTGTACCAGTATAAACATTTAAATTATAAAGCTGTGAATTACCATCCGGATCAACTAAGTAGTTAGTATCTGCAGAAGAAATAAATGATGTACCTTTAATGTCATTAAAAGCATATACAAAATTATTATCGGCTTTTAATCTACTTGAACCACCAGTTTGAATATCTATTGTATCGCCTAAGAACTGGATGCCTGTGTCTGAATCTCCATTATGCTTAATGTATTCATCTATACCAATTTGATTTAATACTGAATTTCCATCAGGATCTAACAAATAAGTATTATCTTCAACATCTACAAAACTTTTACCATAAACGTTTTCTTCTACAATCCAGTCATCATTTGTATCTAATCTTGCGGCATAATTAAATGTAGTATCTAAAAAACCAATTTCACCAGCAGAAGAATAAATTGTTCTATTATTACCAGCGCCATCCATATAAATGTAAGCACCACCTGTACCAGTACCAACAGTTAATGTACCTTGTACAGCATGATTTCCAGAAGTTACAGCACCAGTACTAGTTGCTCTTAATTTTGGACTTCCTCCATAAAGTACCTCACCATAAGATACTCCAGACTGATTCCAAAATGATGCAATACCAGCGTCTGCAAATGTAGAACCTTGCTTACCAGAAAGATATACGGTACCATTACCTACACCAGAAGCACCACCGGCCTCTATAGGAAACGAATTTGCAAAAGATGTAATTGTACCAGTTAAACTAGAAGAATCACCTATTAATAAACCTTGTGAGACACCACCAATTTGCCACTTATCAGAAGCTTCTATCCAAGTAAATGATGCGTTATCTAAAGTACCTCTTTCAACTTCGATACCAGCATTTTCTGATGGAGTGCTTCCTGTATAATTACTATTAAGAGTAATAATATTATCAGCAAGTAAAATCTCTTCTGTATTAACAGTTGTTGTATTACCAGTTACTGTAAGATCACCATTAATAACAAGACTACCATTCATAGTATCGTCTTGATCTGATCTTAAGAATTGTAATGAATCTAAACCATCAAGTAAGTCAGCGTCTAATCCTGAGTTAGCACCATCATTACCGGCATTCCAAAATACATTGCCGTTATAAGTTGGTTCGCGGAAAAATGTAATACCAGAAGAATCAAATGATATGTCAACACTATTATTATATCCAATTTCGATACCATCAATATCGTTATTAAATTTAATAAAATTATCTTCATTACTTAATTTATAATCATTACCACCAGTATAAGTAATTGTTAAACCATCTGCGTGGCTTGAAGATGATGTGAAATTAGCAATTGTAGCATTAACTCCACTAGTATTATTAATACTAATGCTTGCTGTATTAGATGTGGAATAGTTAACTTCAAATGTGCCGGTATATTTAGAATCACCGACTACTGTAAGTATTTCACTTCCGTAGGAAGATGTACCTATGACGACACTCTCTAAAGACAAGAGTCCGTTCTTTACTCTGAACTTGTTATTGTTTGCCATTACGGTTCACTCTCCCCAGTTTGGCTATTAAATTAAATTTTTATATATCTTTTTATTTATAAAATTACCTATGATGTAAGCAACGTTGCTTGTATTTTTATTTCTGTTGTTGTACCAAAAGCAGGTGTAACTAATAATTGGCAATCACTTCCTGAAATAGTAACATCAAACTCTGCTAAAGAAGTTCCGGTAAATATTGTACCATATTCAGTTGCAATAGCTGTTGCTGAATCATGTGTTACTAATAATTTAGTAATATGTTTTTCAGTACCATTTTCTACTTGCACTAAAAATTCTCCGCCACCATAGTCTCCATAAAAGAACGAAAATGCTACTACTTGATTAGTACTTGCCGTTGATAAACTATTACTAGTATAAGTTACATTAGAACTTTGATTAATATCTGCATTAATATTTAAATCACCAGACATTGTATCGCCAGTTACATCTACAAATTTATTATCTGCTTCTGTTTCTGTATAATAACGACTATCTAATTGACCTGCATCCAGTTCTGCTTCTGTATAATATCTACCATCTAAATCGGTTGAAGAAACAGATTGAGTATGACCAAATGTATCAAAAGTAATTCCTGTAACAACATTACCACCACTTAATGAAGTATTTGCTACAGATGATGTATCTGCATGCGAAATAGATATAACCGAGTTATTAGCATCGTTTAAATTGAAAGAACCTCCACCTGATATTCCAGTACCAGGATTTATAGATACTTCACCATTACCAATTAAGCTTGAGGCAGTATTAGCGGCTTCATCGAAAATACCAGATGCGTCATATCCATCTACTTTATCTGCATCTAAACCAGATCCAGGACCATCTAATGTTAATACTGCTGCAAATATTTCTGCCGCAGTTTGATCTGCTGTTGCTCCTGCTTCTATACCATCAAGTTTTGCTCCGTCAATTGCAAGATCTCTTCCATCAACTGTTCCACCAACTCCAATATTACCAGAAACATTAAGAGCGCCTCCAATACCAACACCACCTGTAACAATTAATGCGCCTGTTGTAGTATTTGTAGAAGTTGTGGATGCTTTAATTTCTACTGATTCAGTAAAATCTTGTATAATAACATTATCGCCATGCGATCCTAATACGACTGGACCATCAGCACCAAATAATTGTACACCTTCTCCTGTACCAATACCATCACTGCTTGATGCAAATGGATATATAGATGTTGAAATAGTACCACCACTAATAATTGCACCACCATTATTAAATAGTTGAATACCATTACCACCAATGGCTGAAGAATAAAAAGCATCTGGTGCAGGCGCTCCAGGATTGAGATACATATTACCACCAGGTGTTGCTATACCTCTATCGCCTGCTCCACTAAGTACTAATGAATTATATCCGTCACCAACTCTAACTTCTTGTGCAGCATTATCTGTTCTTAATATTGCAGTACCTGTACCAACAGTTAAATCGGTGTTAATACTAACATTAGAACCAAATGAAGAAATATTTACATCATAAACTGATCCATCGCCAGTTTCTAATTGTAATGTATTATTTGCACTTACCCAACCAATATCATCAACACCAGCGACTGATGTTGTACTTGCTGCAGTTAATCTACCATCTTCATCTACTGTAATAACTGGAATTGCTGTTGCAGAACCATAAGATCCAGCAGTAACACCAGTGTTAGCAAGCTCAGTTGCTAATGTCATTACACCAGTATTAGATGAAGCAGTACCTGTAACTTTACCGGTTAATGTAAGATCTAAACCATCTTCTAATAAATCAAGTTTAGCACCGTCTGCTGCTATATCACGACCATCTACTAAACCATTAACAATAATATCATTATTAACTGTTAAGTCTCCATTAACAGTAACATTATTTGCAGTTAAATCTGTTGTTGCCGCAGCATTAGTATCTTGACCTAAGATTGTTAGATCACCTCGAATTATAACGTTACCTTCGTAAACCGCTGTATTACCAGTAAATAAACCATCTACTGTTGCATCGCCTGTAACACTAATTTCGTCGAATGTATCAATTACAACTGGATATTCTGTACCATCTCCAGTTTGTAATAATAAAGTACTATTGCTTGATGTCCAATAAAAGTCTTCAACACCTGCTACAGCAGTGTTTGACATTGATGTAATTCTACCATCAAGACCAACAGTAAGAATAGGAATTTGAGATGCGGATCCATATGATCCTGCTACTACACCTGAATTTGCAATATCAGTTGTAAGTGTCATTACACCGGTATTTGAGAATGCGTTACCGGTAATGTCTCCTGCTAATGTGAGATCTAATGTTGCGGGAGGGACATTTGTAAAATTATTATAATCTAAGTAATACGCGCCTGATTCACCATCTAATAAATCTGCATCTAATCCAGAGTTTGCTCCATCTACTGTTTTAAGCAGATCAAGAATTGCACTTGCATCTAAGTCTGCAGAAACATCTATAATTGATTCTTGATTTGCAACGGGATCATATTTTTTGAAGTACAGCTTACCATCAGCTGTATTGATAGCGATTTCACCAAGTGCTAATTGTGATGTAGTCGGTACTCTGCCCGCTACAGAACTCCTGCGGAGTTTAATAGTTGTTGACATATCTATGTCCCTTAAATTTTAATTAACCTATATAGGCTTTATATTACTTATAATTTAGAAGGTTCCACCATCTAATTCATTGACTGCAATATTTACTTTACCAGCAGAAATAGTTGTATCTACACCTTCTCCTGCTTCAAATGTTAAAGTACTTCCCAGTGCAATCACCTGGTTATTTCCGCTTTCTCCTGCTATAGTAATATTAGGATTAGCTAGTTTTGCGTTTTCTATATCACCATCTGTTATAGAAAATTCTGTTCCTGTAAGTGTTAATGCTTCTCCTGCAGTATATGTACCTGCTCCAGAGAATTGATACCAAACAATACTATCAGTACCTAATGTAAATGTTTCAGCATCTGAAACTGTTATTACCCAACCAGTACTTCCGTTTTCTGTACCGTCTGTAATAAATTGGAATGATCCTGGTATCTCACTTGTTTCATTAAAGTATTCACTTCTAGTAAGTACCCAAGGTGTATTTGTATCACCAACAGTTGTAACTTCATACGTTCCGTTTTCAAATAATGCAGTTTGATCTTTAACAAGAATTAAATCACCGACAGAAATATTTGTTACGTCGTCAACTTCGAATGCACCATTTGCAGATGCTGTAATTGTTCCAGTTCCTGTATTATAACTACCACCTAAATCTTCTGTTGTACCAGCAATAGCTTGAGGAATAACTCTTAGTCCTTGTGCAACTCCATCTACATAAGCTTTTGTTGCAGCATCATTTGTTGCTGTTGGTGTAGCAAGATTAATAATTTTTGAATTATCAACATCAACAATATTAGTCGATGGCGCTAAAGTTATATTTCCGCTAGTTCCTTCAAGAGTTAAAGAGGCACCTCTAATTTTATTATTTCCAATACCTCCACCAATTTGTAAACCACCTGCTTCAAATCTATTTTCTACCTCTATATTCCATATTGTTGATGTTCCAGAAGGATTAACTATCTTAGTGTTATCACTTATATCTATTAATGATGCAGCAGTTATGTTATTTGAAATCCATAAATTTCTAGTAGATCTTTCAAAATACATACCAAAATTATATGTATTATCAAGGAAACCAATTTTACCAGAACCTGAATATAATGTTGTATATGATCCTGGACCATCAAGCATTCTAATTTGAGCAGATGTTCCTGTACCAAAATCAACTCTATTAAGTTTAGAAGTTCCCGCTGGATCTAAATAGAAAAGATTATTATCTGCGTCTACAAATTTTGGTGCATAGATGTCACCATTTGATGTACCACCAGAAGTTGTAATATATCTTGTATTTAATTCAGCGTAATCAACTTCAATCTCAGAATTTGAATCAGGACCTGCAGTATGTGTAATAATAATACCGCTATTTGCATCTGTTACTACATTAGAAATATAATCAGCAGTAATTGTAGCATTAATAGTTGTATTAGAAAGATTTATCATTTGGCTACTGCCAGATAAATCTCCTCCCAAAGAAATGTATGGATCTTCAACTTCTATATATAGTTGGTTATTTAAATCATCATTGACTAAATATGCACCTTCATTCATATTATTAGCCATACCATCAGAAATCATTAAACCAATAATATCTCGAGTTGTTTCTGTAAAGTTTGGAATAGCATTTGCTTGAAGCTCAACTGGAATATCAGTAGCAAAGTCAATACGACCATCTTCTGTAATACGAATACGAGGTACGAAGTTATCATTTCCGTAAATACCGGCTTGTACACCAGAGTTTTCAATGCCAATTGTGAATGAATTATTTGCTTGAGATATTTCTTCAATCTCAAGACCAGTGCCCATTTCTAATGTTGGGCTATTTAATAAATTGACTTCTGTAGAATAGGTATTTGCTCCATCTACAATTGTTAAATCAGAAGAAAATTCTCCTTCTAAGTATCCAAGATTAACCGCATCTCCAGGATTAACTGGACTTGCAAGATCTGTAAGAGTGTTATTAGCAACACTAATAACGCCAGCTGGATCTAAAACTAAATTATTATTTGCAGTAATCTTTGAATTAACTTCTAGATTACCAGTTGTATAATCAACAATTAGTTTACCTGTTGATCCGAATACTGTATCACCATCAGAATTAATTTGCCAGCGCTTTGTGCCAGCAGTATAGAACATTAATTGATCGTTATCTGCATTAGGACTTGTCTCAGCAATAATTTTTGTATCTTGGTCAATATCAATTACTGATCCAGAAATGCCTGCCCATTGAGTACCATCGTATCCTTCAAATCTTCCATCATCTGTATTGAAACGGAACATACCCGCTGAAGGAGTAGGTCTTAAACTTGTATTAGCTGTTGGAACTTTAATAGCACCAGTATCACTAAAGTTAACTACTCTTGAATCATTTCCAATTTGTCCAATGAACATTTTGTTCCATTGAGAACCAGCTTTACCAAGATTATAAGTTAAATCTGTTTTAGGAATTAAATTAGATGTAAAGTCTGCAACTACTTGTACTTCATCAACTTCTTGATTACCAATAGTAAGTCTACCACCGATAGTAACATCACCATCGACATCTACATTACCATAGAAATGAGCTGTGTTTGCTGCATTTAATGTTGCTGCAAGAGTACCTTTTGTATAAAAATATAAGGTATCTTCATCTTGTGATGGACCAGATTCAGCTTTAATGTAAGTATCTTGATCAACATCAATTACACCGCCAAGACCAGACCAAGCAATTCCATCATAACCTTCAAATTGATTTGCTTCTGTATTAAAGCGAATCATACCAGTAGAAGATGTAGGTCTATCTCCATCCGTACCAACTGGTAAAATTATAGCACCATTACCACTAATTTGTTCAATATCTTGTATTTTATCTACAACAAATTGAGTACCATTAAGTGTTAAACCTCTTCCTGCTGTAAATGTTCCTTCACCTTGGAATTGTTCCCAAGTAATATTATCATAATTTAGTCTAAATGTGCTAGCATCAGCAACTGTAATAACCCAACCAGTGTGAGCGTTTTCTGTACCATCAGTTACAAATTCATATGATCCAGGAATTTCTTCGTTTTGATCTTGGAATTGAGCTCTTTGCCAAACCCAAGGAAGTCCAGTAGAACCTTTTTGTATTAGATCATATGAACCATTTTGTCTTGGATCTGTTTGATCTTTAACAACAATATTATCACCTTCTTCCCATATTCCAACGTCATCAATATATAAAACTGCTCTTGGAGTAAATGTTAATGTTGAAGCAAATGTTGTATTACCTGAATAATAAGTAGCATCTAAATTTTCTGTTGTTGCTGCTTTTGCCGATCCTCTAACTACAAATCCTTGTACAAAATTATCTACATATCTTTTATTTGCAGCATCAGTAGGAAGAATAGGATCTTCTACTACTTTGAATTTTTCTTCTACACCTGCAATTGCAGTATCTAAAAATCTTTTATTAACACTATCTTGATCATTAACAGCGTCTGCGATATTTGTTATTCTAGTAGCATTAAAATCTATTGTATTATTAGCACCTGATATAACACCAGAAATTTGAGGAACACCAGTTAAACTGATTCCATCTAAAGTATTTGTTGATTCACCAAGTGTAAGAGAAGTTGTTCCAAATGTAATATCATTTGGTGTAATAACTGTTGAATTTGCGGTAAAACTAGAAGTGGCTAATTGAGTATTATGTAATGCAGTAATATGACCAAAATTATCAATATCAACATTACTTACAAATTCTAAACCACCATTATTACTACTAACTTCTGTAGATGTATTAGCATGAGAAATAACAATGTTTGCTGATTCAATATCACTTTCTGGGAATACAACAATACCTTGCCCACCATCAATACGAGCAATGTATTGACCGACAGTATCTATACCTAAGGTAATTGAATCTGGTACAATTACAGGACGCTTTTCGCCAGATGCTACTACTCTTAGCTTATGCGGTTGACCAACTTTTACTTTAACACTCAAAGTTTAAATCTCCGTTACTGTAGGTACTACGAATGCTAGACCTTCAACAATCTTTGATAATTCTCCAGTTGGTTTTTTCATAAGCACATCATACTTATATTTTCCTTCTTTTAAAATACTTGTAGTATCAGAACCTAAAACAAGTGTGATGTCATTGTTTGCTTTTTGTATCTCAAATTCAGCTGCTCTTTTTTCTGAGTACAGCTTTTTCATATCAGCATAAAATGTATAATAATCAATAGGTAGATCTAGATCTTCCTCGTCAAACAATTCTATTGTTAACCTGAAATCCGCATTCTTATCTATGTAAATATTTACTTGAGAACTCATGTAATAATCTCTTTTTCTTTATATTTATAATTTAAAGGGGGCAACTTTAGGCCCCCTCTCTTTTTTATCCTAACAATTTGTTTTTAAAAGAATGAGGATTAGTCAGACTTAAGCTGATCGATTTCATCTTTCAAATCCTTAATTGCTTCGATGAGAAGACCAACCATATTTCCGTAAGCAACACTCTTTGTTTTATTTTCATCATCAGCAGTATGTACTACTTCTGGTAAAATCTTTTCTACTTCTTGCGCAATAACACCGATAGATCTTACATCTGGATTGTGTATCATATTATAATAAACACCTCTCATTTCCACTACTTTTCTTAAAGCATCTTTAACTGTTTCTATATTTTCTTTATGTCTTTCGTCTGATAAAGATTCTACATCACCGGTTATTGTTAAGTTACCAGTTGAGATATCTAATGATAATCTATCAACACTAGTTTGACTATCAGTAACAGTAAATGTGGTTGTTACTGCTGAATTTGCATCAAAAGTAAATTTAGTTCCTGTAGATTCCCAATAAGCTCGCACATATGGAGTTGCTTCTAAACCACCAAACGTCGCTGCTATATCTGATGTGAAATGTAAGTCATCACCTACACCACCAGCAAATGTGGTTGCATTTAAATCACCAGTAATTGTAATATTACCAGCAACTTCTAAATTTTCGACTGTTAATGTATCTGCATCAGATGTATAATAGAAGTTAGATTCACCACCTGGATTAGGACCAGTTGTACCCATAATCGGTCTATGAGTTGCTCCACCTTCAAACATTGCAATAAATACTGGAGTACCTTGTAAACCAGTTTCGTGAATATTTTGTAGGTTAGGAACACCACCTTGAATACCAGGTCCTTGTAAACCTTGAATACCTTGGAAACCTAATAAACCTTGAACACCTTGGAATGCTTGTGTACCTTGCATACCTTGTACACCTTGTCCGGTAAATCCTTGGAAGCCATTTAAACCTTGTATTCCTTGTATTCCTTGTAAACCTTGAGCACCTGCACCAATAGGACCTTGGAAACCTAAATCACCTTGTAGACCTTGTACACCTTGGCCACCACCTACACCTGGATCACCAACCGAGCCTTGAATACCATAACTACCTTGGATGCCTTGCGGACCTTGGAAGCCTTCAGTTCCTTCCTCACCTGTTATACCTTGTATACCTTGGAAACCACCTATACCTTGAATACCTTCGTCACCAATACCAGTAGGACCTTGGAAACCTTGTACACCTTGATTACCTTCTCCGCTAACACCTTGAGTACCTTGACCACCGGCGTCACCTTCAGTACCTTGAGAGCCTTGGAAGCCTTGTGCACCAGTTCCTAATAAACCTTGAACACCTTGAACGCCTCCATCACCACCTGTACCTTGGAAACCTTGCGCACCCTGTGGACCTTGATTACCAAATCCAGCAGGACCAGTATCACCTTGTACACCTTGAATACCTTGATTAGATATACCTTGTAAGCCTTGGAAACCTTGTACACCAGTAGCACCTACACCACCAATACCTTGAGTACCTTGGAAACCTCCACCACCTTGGATACCTTGTGGACCAAAGCTACCTTGCAATCCTTGGAAACCTTGAATACCTTCGTCTCCGCCTTCACCTTGCTCACCTTGTAAGCCTTGAATACCTTGTGCACCATCTGTACCTTGTGTACCGTCGCCACCAACAAAACCTGCAGTACCTTGGAAACCTTGTGTACCTTGAATACTTTGTGTACCTTGAATACCTTGAATACCAATTCCACTAACACCTTGTACACCTTGTCCACCATCTGTACCTTGAGGACCGGCCGGACCTGGATCACCAATATCACCAGTTCTAGCAAATGTAATAATAATATCTTCGCCATCCGGGAATGAAGTAGTAGATCCACTTACATAACTACAAGTAACTGAAAAATAACCAGAAACTTCTGCTAAAGCGGTAATCTGGAATACTGCGAAAATTGCAGGATCGGCTTTTTCTGTAACCTTAAAGTGACCTTTCATTGTACTAGTTGAATCATCAATAGTTCTTAAGAAAGGTTGAATATCTGTAAAGCTATCATCTCTATCATCAATATACATCGTAGTAGCTGAATTTAGAGCTGTGTTATTGAATTTTAATTTACCTACACCAGGATCTACGTTTTGAGTATCTGTACTAAATGTATAATCAAATGTTACACCACCAAATGAACCTGTTGCACCTTGGAAACCTGGACCACCTTGAATACCCGTAGCACCTTGAATACCTTGCGGACCAATTAATCCTGGAAAACCTTGTACACCTTGGAAACCACTAGCACCTTGTGTACCTAATGTACCTTGTGTACCTTGAAGACCTAAACCTTGAGCACCTTGTAAACCTAATGTACCTTGTAGACCTTGCGCACCGTCTGTGCCTTGGATGCCTTGAGGACCAGCATCACCAGCTCTCGAGAATGTAAAGATTACGTTTGGATTATTTGTAAAATATGTAGATGTTGCACCACTAGCGCCAGTAACATAAGTAATGTTCATGTCAAAGTGGTTTGTAAACTGTGTTAATCCTGTTAAGTTATATAGTAAGAATACCTCAGGATTATCTATTGAAAGAATCTTAATAAATCCTTTAAAGTTACCAGCAGCATCATCTAAACTTGCTAACCATGTTTCAATATTAGTTCCACCTGCTTCAACATCATTCATTCTTAATATTGTAGCATTAGAAGGAGCTGAATTATTAAACTTTAATAATCCTGAAGCTGGTGCTGATGGAGAAATATCAGGTGTATAATTATATTCAAATGATGCACCACCAAATGCTCCTGCAAAACCTTGAGCACCTTGAATACCGTTTATACCTTGAATACCTTGAATTGATTGAGGACCTTGAATACCTTGTGGACCAAAGTCACCTTGAATACCTTGAATACCTTGCGCAGCTTGAGCACCTTGAATACCTTGTGGACCAAAGTCACCTTGAATACCAATAGGACCTTGAATACCTTGGAGACCATATGCAGCTGGGATGAAAGTAATATATGCATCTGACCCGTAAGTTGGAACAACTCCTGTAGTCCAACTTGTTCCAGGATTTGAATCTGTTCCACCTAATAAACCTTGATCAATAAGAGTTACATCAAAATTACCCCAGTCTGGCGAAGTATTTGAACTCCAAGTCCAGTTATCATAACTATATAATAACCACTCATAATCTCCGCTAGCGTCTTTTTCTGTTCGAACAAAAATTTGACCTTTTGGATCTGCTGTATTATTAGCTAAGTAGTTATATAAATCATCAACTCTTTTACCGGTGTCTGTTAGATCATCAATCCAAAACTCAGTTACATTAGCAACGTCACTATTATTTAATGACCAACCATTTAATCCAGGAAAACCGCCCGATGTACTTGAATTAAATGTATATTTGAAAGTCATTCCACCATCATAACCGATGCTACCTTGAAGACCTTGGATACCAGTATCACCTTGAATACCTGTAGTACCTTGAATACCTTCTGGACCGGCTGGTGTAAATGTAATTAGTGTATTAGGACCATGATCATTTAATACATTATCCCAATCGTAAGATGCAACACCACCAGAAGCAATATACGTGACATCAAAAATACCATATGATTTAGTTCCGCTATCCCAACTAAATCCGTCTATTTGATAAACTACAAAGTGATGACCAGATGGACCATCATTATCTGCAGTACTTTCAATAAGCATTTGTCCTTTTGGATTGCCAGGTAAAGTAGCAATATAATCAAAGAATTCGTCTAATTCATTATTATATTGATTGTTAGGAATATCATCAATATAAATTGTGTTAGCAGTTCTAATATCTGTAGAATTATTTCTCCAATATTTTGCTGAAGCACCTGGAGTTTTGAAACTTTCATATTGCCATTCCCAAGTTAATCCACCGTGATCACCGGTATGTCCTTGTAATCCTTGGAAACCTTGTACACCTCTAGAACCTTGTAAGCCTTGAATACCTTGCATTCCTTGAATGCCTTGAATACCTTGTACACTTTGCGTGCCTTGTACACCTTGAATGCCTTGAAGACCTTGAATGCCTTGTGTACCTTGAATGCCAGTTGTGCCTTGTGTACCTTTTTCGCCTTGTAAACCTTGTACACCTTGGAAATTACGAGGTCCTTGTACACCTTGAGTGCCTTGAATACCAGTTGTGCCTTGCATTCCTTGAACACCTTGAACACCTTGATCACCGGTAATATCAAATGATACTAATAAAGGATTTTCTGTTGTGTTATAACTAAAGTCTCCTAAAACAGCATCGCCTGAAATATATTGTACATCAAATTCCCAATAAGTATTTGCACCTGGTTGGTTGGTCATTCCATCGACACCAAATGTAACATAATTTGATGGATCACCCCTTTGAGTAACTTTCATATACATCTTTCTACTAGAAGATGTAGTTGCTGCAGCAGTAAATAATCCTTCTAAATCTACATTATAAAAATCTAAATCGTCGATCCAGATTTGTGTAGTATTTGCAAAGTTTGCAGTATTACTTGTTGGTCCATCAATTAAGAATTTACCTGCTGTTGGATCTTGTTTTGTATTTGAAGCTAATGATAATCTGTATTCATATACACTACCTGAATCATCGCCATTATAACCTTGGAGACCTAGTGTACCTTGTACACCTTGGAATGCTTGCGGGCCTTGAACACCCTGAACTCCTTGATCGCCTTGAATACCTTGTATGCCCTGTACTCCTTGTACACCCTGCACACCTTGAATACCTTGTGTGCCTTGCATTCCTTGAATACCCTGAACACCTTGTGCTGCTTGAGTTCCTTGAATACCTTGAATACCTTGGAAACCAATAAAACCACGAGAACCTTGAATACCTTCGTCACCAAGAATACCTTGAACACCTTGAATTGCTTCACCTTGTAATCCTTGGAAACCTTGTACACCTCTAAATGAACCAACATTAATCCAAAGATCAGAACCACCTACATAGATCCAAAGTGTATCATCTGATTGGTCAATTACACCATCACCAACACTTGATCCTGGAAATTCTGTTTCTAATACTGAAGTATTGCCATCTGCTGTTTCACCAACAATAGTAAAACCTGGTCCATAAGCACCTTGGATACCTTGAACACCTTGAATACCTTGAACACCTTGTACTGTACCGTTAGCTTGACCAAGCTCAACCCATGAAGTACCATCTGAAAGATAGACTTTTCCGTCATCGCCATATACCAAAGATCCTTCGTAAGGACTTGGATCTAATGTAATAGGAGTTGGTTGTGGCTTACCACTACCAATTATCCTGCTACCACTTATAGAACGAAAAGCCATTTATTTCTCCTTCAAAATTTTATTCATTAATCAACGTCATATTCTTCTGACTGGCCAATTGTATATGATATAGTTGCATCAAGTGCTAAATTAGTATCGCACTTCGCTTCCAAAAGATCACCGGACGCAAAAAACTGTCCGTTAAGTGGAATTGGAATAGTATCATAAGCCGGCACAGGCATATTTCTAATTAGATAATAATTATCATTTTGCTCAAATCTATAGATTCTAACATCTAAATTAACAGTATTTGCAGTTTTATTACTAATAATAAATGGAGAGATTACCTCACCAACGCCCGGCTCAACTGTAGTAGATCCACCAAATACAAGTTCTGGTACCTCAAATTTTGGAACCGTAATAACTTCTTGCCAATTGGTTGATAATTCTAAATTTTTTCCTATCGGCAACGCGTCAGGCGCTTGGGAAGTCTCAACGATTGTGATTCCTGTATTTGCCTCTATATAAGTTGTGTATGCCATTTTAAATTTTTCCTATGTTTATAATCATTATCTATGTTATTTATCTATTTTTTACAAGGCTGCTCTACTATTAGAAGCACGTCTCGCAAGTTTTCTCACTGAAGAGGTAAACGGTCTTCCTTCAATTCTACCCGTTCTACCATTAATTCTTAGTCCTCTTGCAAAGTATTGGTTGTTCAATTCATCTGCGCCAGACCATCTAATTCTACCACCATCTTCGGAAAGAACAGAAGCTGTTGCTGAAATAGCAGAACCTAAGTTTCTAAAGTTAAGTGGTAATGCGTTTCTATTAACACCTGCTGATGCACCGTTAAACTGGTGAGCAATTGATTCAACTAACGAACCAAATGTTAAGAAATTAGGTCTTAATACACCCTGAATAAGTACATCATTAAATAATCCATTAACCATTTGTGTATGAGCTAAATTAGGACTTAAATTACCAGTAATATAATCTCTCATTTGTTGCCAAGCAAAATAGAATGATTCTAAAAGATCTACATTATTATTACCTGCAGTTTCCCAAGATGTACCATTCCAATAATGAATAACACCATCATATCTATTACCATTCCAGCTAGTTGGAATAATATAAGCATCGTTACGTTTCATACCAGTTAATGCATCTCTTTGTGTTTGAGATTGTACTGTACCCTTAAATCTTAAATCTTGCCATCCAGAGAATGAAGTAGGTGGATTAAATACTGGGAATACATGTTTAGAATCAATATTAAATAATGCTGCTACTACTGATCTTGTACCTTGATCGCTACCTTCATCACCATTTGTTGGATTAGTATATTTGAAGTCATTAGCAATAAACTCAAGAATATTTCCAGCATCACGTCTAGTCTTAGGTAAGTCAATAAACTTATAAGTCATTCCAATAAATCTTTGTACTTCTTTTTGGAGATTAATTCTATTATTATTTAAGATTAATCTAGCAAACTTAAATTCTTTATTATCATCGTAATCGAAGTTAGGCTCAACTAATGGACCTAAAGCGTTAACATCGTTATTTAAGAATGCTCTATAGAAAATCATTCCTAACTCTTCTGCTTCTTCTGATAAAGCCTTAGTACTAACATCGGTTCTTACAACCTGACCAGGTAATTTACCAAGAACACAATCACGAGCTAATCTACCTAATACACGATATGCTTGTCCAGTTGGAACTTGCTGATCGGCTGGGATTCTAAAGATGTTATTCCAGAAGTAGAAATCTGCATTCCATCTTGAAGCAGAATTACCACCGTAGTTAAGATCGAAACTAAATGCATCTAACAAGTAATGACCATCTCTATAACACTTAGACTTATCATAATCTAATACGTTATATTCTTTATTAATCCATGTAGTAACTTCATCTGATAATACATCTAAGTTATCATCAATTTCTTTACCAGCCCAAATTAAATCTTCATCAACCCATGAAGTATCAGGCTCTCTAATTTCTGGTACTGCATCTAAACTATCTCTTCTAATTGCTTCTTCGATAATTCTAACTAAGCTTGCTACTTCTTCACCAATTGCTGAAGTACTTGCTACACCTGAAACATCTTGTCCAGGAGCTAATTCTTGTACAATATCACTTACATAGTTTGCCATTTCAGCATAGAACTCTGCAGTTTGTTGTCTTTGATCGTATGGTAAAACACTTGTACCATAACTAAAGTACATGTTAGCATTTAATCTAGTAGCATAGTTAGTGTTATAGTTAATATCATGTGATAATGCATCTACAATAATACCAACATCTCTTCTACATTTATCTTGAGGATAACTTAAACCTTTGTATTCTTTAGTAATAAAGTTAATCATATCCTTAGTTAATGACTCGTTTGCACGATCAAGAATCTGTTTAGAATCTTTAAGATCTGCTGTAGCCCAATCAAGTAATGGCTCAACCTTATATGGTAATGCAGTAGGATTATTTTCGTAAACTACATTTGCAATAATCATTGCTTTTTCTTTAGCTTCGTTAGCAATTCTTCTTCTAGCAACTAAACCTGATCTATCTTGTTTAATATGATTACCAGTAATTTGAGTAACTGCATTCTTAGAAGCACTTACAAATGTATGAGCTCCATCATATCCTTTAGCAGAGCCAACATTAACTGTAATTGTATTTAATCCAACTGATGTAATCTTTAATGGCTTATCAAATGCAGGATCGGTAGTTCTTGGATGAGAAATTTGAACTGCAGGAGAACCACAACTAAATGTTAAACTCTCTTTAGCAAGTTTGATATAATCACCTGCATTAAGAGTATGCTTACCAATTGTAAGAACTGCTTCACCAGTTGATACATCATAAGTTGCACTTGATGGTGTCCAACGATTACCTGTCTTAACAGTAATTTCTTCGTTTCTAATAATATCCCAAACAACGTCTGCCATATGAGTAAATGCTCTTCTTGTAGGTTCTCTTTGTGCTACAGGAAGTAAGTTAACTGCATTTACAAAATAAATTTGTGCTGCATTCCAAACTGCACTATTACCACCATATTGGATATCGTGTGATAATGCATCTACCATATAACCAACATCTCTTCTACATTTGTTTTGGTTATATTCTAAATAATTGAATTGATCTTTTAAGTACTTAGTTACACCAGTAGAAAGAGTTGAAAGTCTTCCACCAATGATTGCTGCTTCTACATTATAATCGTAATCTGTTCCAAGAGTTGATTGAGCCTCTCTTGCTGCTGGAGCTGCATCAAATGTATTTGCTGCAATAACGTCTGCAACTAAATTCCAACCATCTTGTACATCTTGAGCAATACCTGCTGCAACAGGACCAAATCCTAATTTTTCTTGTGGAGTTGTATTACCCGCAGTTGGAGTAACAGTTTGTTTAGTTACTAATAATTCTGAAACATTACCTAAGTGAGTATATAATTGTGATGTTGCTGATCTTTGATCTGCAGGTAATATAGATAATCCATTTTCAAAATACATTCTTGCGACATCTAACATACCAACATTACAATCATGTTGAACGTCATATGAAATTGCGTCAACAATATATCCAATATCTCTACGACACTTATCAGCGTCATAAGTTAAACCTGGAGCATTAATTGCTATCCAAGCAATTGCTTCTGACTTTAAGAAATCTTTATTTAATTGTAATCCGGTTTGAGCATTAATATAATTACTACCTTGAGAACCGACACCATAAACGTATCCAACTGTTTCTGGATCGTAGTCATTAATCATTGCGTCTTTAAGATTTTCAAACGCTGCTGTTGCTCTTGTTAATGCAGTACCTGTTAAACGTGATTCAATATCTTTTTGAATCCAATTAACAGCTTGAACAGTTTCTGCTAATTGATCTTGTACTACAACTTCTGTTCCGGGATTACCTGATCTATAAACTTTACCAGCAATTAATGAATTATAATTAGCTCCAGTTTCTACATCTCTTCTAACTGCATCTAAAATATAACCTGTATCTCTTGCGCATTTACCACTATCAAATGTGAAGTATTCGTCATTGATAAAGTTAATAATTTCTTCTTGAATAAATTCTTTATTATTTTGTAAAGCTTTTCTAGCAAATGTTCTACTTGGCATCATAGCAGGAGCACCTGATGATTCAGGTATTCCATTTGTTGAATTATCATCAACAATTGCTGAAATAATATTTACAAGGTCTTTACCAGCAGCTGCTATAGTAGCAGATCCAGGTGTTCCAGACTTATCTTGTGTGCTCGAATTCCCTGATGTAGGTGTTACTGTAGTTTCTTCGATAATATCTTCAACTACATTGGCAAGATACTCATATGCTAATCTAGTAGGTTCTCTTTGATTTTCTGGTAAGATATTAATAGCATTATTAAAGTAGTAAGTTGCAGCATTTACAGTTGCATCATTACCACCGTATTCTAAATCTTCTGAAACAGCGTCAACAATATATCCAATATCTCTATAACAGAAATCAGTATTATATCCAAGACCATTATAAGTTTCTCTAATATAATCGATAATTTCTTGCTGATATTTAGCTGAGCTACCAGAAATTAATTGTGAATCTGTATCTAACGCAGAATCGTAACCTATGACTGTATCATCATACGCTGGTTCTTTAACTGCAGGTAATTCACCAAAGTCGCTATGTCTAATCATAGTAGCAACTGTACTTAATAGACTTTCTACTTTTTCTGATGTTGTTGGATTAGAAGCTTTCTTAACACAATTAACATTTGCACTTACAAATGTATGAACACCAGCATAACCATTTGGAGCAGCACCAACTTGAATCTTAATAGTTGAATCAGTTGTTTCTAATACTTCTACTGGAGTATTAAATGCCGGATCAGTTGCTCTTGGATGTGAAATAGTTGTTACAACACCTGTTGCAGTATTAGCACAACTAAATGTAATTGAATCTTGATCCATAATAATCCAATCACCTTTTTCTAATCTATGAGTACCAATAGTAAGTACTGAGATACCAGTAGTTGGATCGTAAGTTGCTGTTGATGGAGTATAAGCAGGAGCCATATTTGCTTTCTTAACTGCATTAGCATCGGCTGATACAAAAGTATGAGCTCCGGTGTAACCACCTGCATCACCAACATCTATAGTAATTGTATTAGAGGTTGCTGAAATAATAGTAATTGGTTCATTAAACTTAGGATCAGTCGCTCTAGGATGCGAAATATTAACTGTTGTATTTGCTACAGTATTAGCACATGAGAATGTAATTGATTCTTCAGCAAGAATAACTCTATCACCTTCTCTTAAGTTATGAGTACCAATATCGATTGTTGAAATACCAGTAGTTGGATTGTATGAAGCATCAACAGGAGTATAGAAATCAGAAGATCTAATACTTTCTGGTTCAGCACTTACAAAGGTATGAGCACCTGTGTAACCACCAGCATTACCTGAATTAAATGTAATTGTATTTGCAGTAACTTCTGTAATTGTTGCTGGAGTATTTCCACCCATTGGATCTGTCGAACGAGGATGCGAAATTTCTACAGTTGTATTAGCAGCAGTATTAGCACATGAGAATGTAATAGCACCCTCATCAATTGTAATTCTGTCACCAACAGTAAATTGATGTTTACCAACAGTAAGTACTGTATCACCAGTAACTGGATCATAAGTAGCATTTGTTGCACTATATGTAGATCCTGCACTTCTTACTTGTTGATTTTCTGCTGATCTTACAGCTCCAGAGTCTGCACTTACAAAAGTATGAGCTCCGGTGTAACCACCTGCATCACCAACATCTATAGTAATAGAAGTTGGAGTAACACTTAATACTGTAATAGGAGTATTAAATGATGGATCAGTTGGTCTTGGATGTGAAATATTAATAACAGTGTTAGAAGCAGTATTAGCACAAGAGAATGTAATTGATTCTTGATTTAATCTAATTCTATCACCTGGTTCGAAATCGTGTGAACCAATTGTTAATGAAGAAATACCTGTAACTGGATCATAAGTAGCATTACTTACATCATACTCTGCATAATTTGCTGCATCTACAATTTCGTTTCTTACAATTTGTCCAGCAACTTCTGCAACATGATCGAATGCTGCTGCTGTTGGATGTCTTTCTTCGATTGGTAATATTGCAACTGCATGATCATAATACATTCTTGAATTATGAACTGTAGCAGAATTAGAACCATGTTGAATATCCCAAGCTGCCGCATCAATAAACCAACCAACATCTCTTTCACACTTAGTTGAACTATAATCTAAGTTTGGATATCTACCATTAATCCATGCTGTTGTTTCATCAATGATAAATTGTCTATTTGCTTGTAATGCTTTACTTGCTTCGTATGCTTCATCATTAACATATGAAGTACCAAAGTCTTTAGCAGGATTAGCAGTTACTGCATCAGCAATTGCACTCACAAATGTATGAGCTCCTGTATAACCATTAGCATCTCCAACATTAACTGTAATAGAAGTATTAGATGTTGCAGTAATTTCTAATGGAGCATTGAATGATGGATCAGTAGTTCTTGGATGAGAAATTTCAACTGCTGGAGAACCACAACTAAATGTTAAACCTTCTTGTTTTAAGTAAATAGTATCACCAGTAGTAAATGTATGACTACCAATTGTTATTTCTGAAATACCTGTAACTGGATCATAAGTCGCATTTGTTGGAGTATATGAACCGTGTTTAAGAGTTTGAATTGTAGCATCAAATGCATTATTAGCATATTGTTTAGCATCAGCATCTGAAAGCATATTCCAAATTTCTTCTTTAAGCCATTCTAATGCACCAACTGTTTCTGTTAATTCATTTTCAACTACCGAATCTGTTGAAGCATTACCCGAACGATATGCTAATCCGTGGAATACACTATTAACATTTGAACCTGTTAATACATCTCTTGCAACTGCTTTTAAGATTAGATCAGTATCGCGTTTACATAATGCATCTTTATAAACAAAATAATTATCTCTAATCCACGCGTCAATTTCATCCTGAATAAATTTCTTATTCGCTTGAAGTTGTCTACGCGCGTATGTTCCATCCTGAGTAGCAGAGACTTTCATTATAGCGTCTGCATCTGCACTTACAAACGTATGAGCACCAGTATAACCATTGGCCGCGCCAACGTTAACGGTAAATGTGTTTGTAGTTGCTGCTGTAATCTCTAACGGTAGGCCGTATGCCATATCCCCGATTCTTGGGTTAGAAATTTCAACAGTCGTATTAGCAGCAGTATTAGCACAGCTAAATCTAAAGCTCTCAGGTTTGATCTCAATATGATCGTTTGTTGTTAAACCGTGTCCTGTAATTGTTACAACGAAGTCACCTGTTGCTGGATCATAAGTTGCTGTTTCAGGTGTATGGAATGATTCAATCTTGGCAGCATCAGTCCAGTAAATAGCATTTGTATCGATACAATCATCGAGAGCACTCACAAATGAATGATCTGCTGAGTAACCACCAGCATTACCTACATTAACAGTAATGGTAGTACCAGTCACATCTGTGATTCTGACAGGGCTATTATAAGCAGGATCTGTTGGTCTTGGATGTGAAATAGTTTCTACATATGAAGCATTTGCTGTATTAGCACATGTCATTGTAATACTTTCTGGTGCCATTGAAATCCATTTACCAATATTAAGATTATGATGACCAATTACAAATGTCATATCACCAGTAACTGGATCGTAAATAGCATCTGTTGGTGTAACCTTACCACTATAAGCAGAGGTCTTAGTAATTGATAATGGTTTAGCACTTATAAATGTATGAGCTCCAGTGTAACCACCAGCATTACCTACGTTAACACTAATTGTAGTATCGGTAACACTTAATACTGTAAGATCAGTATTGAAAGCTGGATCAGTTGATCTAGGATGAGAAATTTGAACTGCAGGAGAACCACATTCAAATGTTAGTGCTTCTTCAGCAATCTTAATAGTATCACCGGCTTTAATTGAATGAGGACCAACTGTAATTACTGAAATACCAGTAAGAACATTATAAGTTGCATTTGTTGGAGTAAATTTATTATTCGGGAATCCAACAGTCTTAACACAATTAGCATCAGCTGATACAAAAGTATGAGCTCCAGTGTAACCACCAGCGTCTCCACTAAAGAATGTAATAGTATCATCTGTAATACCAGTAATTTCTACTAATGAATTATAATTAGGATCTGTAAATCTTGGATGTGAAATACTAACAACAGTATTAGAAGAAGTATTAGCACAACTAAATGTGATTGATTCTTTATTTAATACAATTCTATCACCAACTTTAATTCCATGTTCAGGAATAGTAAGAACGGTAATACCAGTATTTGGATTATATGTAGCATCAGTTGGAGTGTAAGAATCATTTACACTAGTATATTGTTTAACACAATTTAATTTAGCTCTTGCAAATGTATGAGCACCTGTGTAACCATTAGCGCCACCTACATAAATTTTAATTGTATTATCTGTTGCTTCAAAAATAGTAATTGGACTTTCAAATGCTGGATCAGTTGATCTAGGATGAGAAATTTCTGTAATAACAGAAGCATTTGCTGTATTAGCACAAGAGAAAGTTAAACCTTCTTCGGAAAGAAGAATTTGATCTCCAACTTCGAAACCATGATTTTCAATAGTTAATTCTGAAACACCTGTTGATGGATCGTATGTTGCATTAGATGGAGTAAACTCTCTACCATCATTTTGCATAATATTAATAAAGTTATCAAATGCTTCATTAGCATGATAGATTGCAATAGGATCTGAAAGAGCATCTTCAACTTCACTCTTTAAGTGAGTAAATGCGCCAACCGTTTCTGTAAGTTGTGATCCAGGAACTGCAGTAGTAATACCTTGACGATAAGCAATACCTGATTGAATAGCATTAAAGTTAGAACCAGATACCATATCACGTTTAACAGCAGGAAGAATATATTCTTGAGTATCACGTTGACATTTTTCGCTATCGTATAAGAAGTAATTAGAATCTGCCCAATCCATCATGTAAGATTGGATATAATCTTTATTAGTTTGTAATTGCTTACGAGCATTTCTTCTATCTGCTGAAATAGAAGTTGAATCACTAAATGTGATTTCTGTACCAACTACTGATACTGAATCAAATTCTGCTTTAACAAATGTATGAACGCCTTTATAAGGTGTTGCACCAACATTAACTGTGAATGTTGTAGAAGTAACTGAAAGGATTGGAAGCGCTGAACTTGTAGCAGGATCTCCTAATCTTGGATGTGAAAATATTAATGTATTATTATCAGTATCACAAGTAAATTGTAAACTTTCAGGCATTAAGTTAATGTATCTTCCTACAGTTAGTGAATGAGCACCAATTGTAAATACAGCCTCACCTGTTGCAGGATCATAACTTACATTTGTTGGAGTATACTTAGTTCCATTATTTTCTATAATATCAATAATTTGATTAAACTTATCATAAGCTCTTACTGCACCTAATGCAGTGTTTGCTTCGATAATTCTGTCTGTTTCTTTTCTTAATTTTTTATAAGCACCAACTGTTTCTTCTCTTTGATTATCTAAAACAAGTTTTGCTTGATTAAAATAGTATGCATTACCAGCTGTTACTGAGTTATAATTTGTGTCAAGTAACATATCGTATTTGACTGCCGGTAAAATAAATTTCTCAATATCTCTTTGACATGTTTTACTATCATATGCAAAGAAATTATCGTTATTATCAATCCAATCTATCATTCCTTGAATGATAAGTTCTTTATTATCTTGGATTAATTCACGAGCATTTGTTCTTGCAACATCACCAGTATCTGCGAAGATAATATCACTTGCGTTTTCTTCGCCATTTTTAAGAATGTTTAATGTCTCATTCATAGAAACATCAACACGATCATTAATTACAGTGTTAGCATTTCTAAATAGATATTTAACTTGATCTCTTAAATGCTCATTAGCACCAACTGTTTCTGTAAGTTGCTCATTTTTAACAACATATGAAATAGGAGATGAATAAGTAATACCATTCAAACGACCCCAGTAGTTTGTATTAAGAGCAACGTCATATCCAATATTATCTGCAATAATACCAGAATCTCTATAACATTTATCTGCGTTATATCCTTGATAACCTGCTCCACCAGATGAAGTATTAGCAGTTAAGTAATCAATCATATCTTCAATAATTACTTCTTTATTATCTAATAATTCCTCTGCAAAATCTGTATTTGATAATAATAAAGAACTATTAATATTATCAGGTAATACAATATTAGTAGAACCTTTAGCACGCATTGAAATATCACCGAACTGTGTACCTGAGTTGTTCAGTGTCATTTGACCGCCGTTTAATGCATAGAATGCAGTACGTACAAAGATTGATAGAGAACCAATACCGTTAACACCAGCACCGTCTCTTGCTACATAACCCACACCATTTTGAGTACGAGGTGTGAAACCGAAACATAATACGTAAGTATATAATGAGTCAGCATCTAGAACTCTTCTATCTGCTAATAGACAACCACCACCTCTACCAACTAATCTGTTAGGGAAGTCGTCAATACCAATTTCTTTAATTTGACCAGTACCACCTCTTTGTGCGTATAGATAATCGCCAACTTCTACATTACCTTTTAAGTTACGAACATAAATTTGATGATCTGAATCAATATTAGTAGTCCAACTAATAAATCCTGTAGCGCCTGATGAGAAAGTAACTTCATCACCATCTTCGAATAAAGCTTCTACTGAATGTCCAGTTTCTAAAATAAATTCTTGACCAAGGTCTGCAATTGTACCTTTACTATTAAATGGAGATAAAGGCGGCTCAACATCTAAACGATTGAAGTTTGATAGTTGGGATGAGTCTCTAATATATGGAGAACGTCTTAGTAATGCGTTTGGTCTATAAGCGATTGCGAAACCGCCTTCTGGATAATCAAAGTTATCTACTTCAAAGTTCATATAAGCAAAACCTTGAACATAACAACCTGATCCAACTAGAATACCATTTGTTCTTTCCCAACCTGGCAGTTTACGAATAACTGTAGCATATTGACCAGCGGTTGAAGACATAGCACAATCATCTGGTAACCAGATTGGTTCATCAACCCAATAAACACCTGGACCTACTGAGATATGTACAGCATTATTGATATCGTTACGATCATAAGAACCACCTGCTTTTTCAAGTGCAATAGCTGCTGCTCTCTTAAGTGTTCTCACAGGTTGTAATATTGTACCTGGATATTCATCGTTACCATCTGATGCAACATAAACTTTAAGACTTTTTTCTGTAG
>Ga0255784_10000375_pt1 | contig 35270 bp, 36 predicted proteins | sample 101ome_14_FD_179982 | JGI IMG/M metagenome (GOLD analysis project Ga0255784, IMG submission 179982) | Coastal salt marsh microbial communities from the Groves Creek Marsh, Skidaway Island, Georgia - 101403AT metaG (version 2) | ecosystem: Environmental > Aquatic > Marine > Intertidal zone >...
CGTTATATCTGTGAATACCTATATCCTTTAAATAAATATAAGCCCCAGGTCATAAGAGATACTGGATGGAGCTTTTAGTATATAGGGGTAGGTTTATATGGCCACATAAAAGGGCCCGTAATATAGTTATTTAGGCTGTTTAATCAAAGTATCAAACGATACCCTGGTTAACACTATAGCCTTGTAATTATTACCCTTTTGTGTTCATGGCCCTATGGCTTTAGTAGCCAAATACACCTATGCGAGCCAAATCTTTTTTAGAATTATTCTAAACTACAACCGCCCAAAGCCCAAAGCCAACGGCGTTGCAGGCTCTAACCCAAGAGTATCAGGCGATATAGGCCCTAGGCCTGGGGCGTGGGGGTAGCTATGTAAGAATTTGTAGGGCCTAGATGGTAGCAATACCTATGGCGAGCTGAGGCTTGGGGTGTACAACCCCTTTTTTGCGGCAAAATGCTATACCATCGCCAGATATGGCCAAACAAAAACTATTTTGATCTGGGATTACGCCAATCAAAACTTATTTTAACCTTGAGTATATCCGTGATTGCTCTCTACTAACGTTTTAGGAAACACAAAATGTCAATTAAATACACAAATAGTTCTATAGTTAAGTCTAGTAGAACTAACAAAGGGCCAGGATACCCTAATGATGAGTATCTTAGCCAGGTAAACGAATGGAAACGTAACAGAGCTGTTATACAAGGGCCTTCTTACACGAAGGATTACGATAGTGTACCTAGTTCTGACAACCTATTATTACCTTTTAATCCAACTATGACACAAGCCCAGTACGATTTTTACAAAGCTGAGGCTGAAGTACCAGGAATTACTTCAGAGTTCTGTAAAATGATTATTGGTGGTCTATTAAGAAAACAACCCTTACTAGAGATAAGTAATGCACCTGAAGAGGCTAAGAAATGGGTGTTAGACGAGATAGGTTCTGATAAATCTAACCTAATATCGTTCTTATCTTCTGCTTTATGGGAAGAATTACAAACATCTAGAGCCTGGATACAAATAGATTACCCAGTTGTAGATCTAGAAGCCCTAAGCCCAGAAGATCGTAAGGAAGTTAAACCTTATCCTGTGTTACATACAGCCGAGAATATAGTAAATTGGTCTAGTATGGTAGATTACAAAGGTCAAGTTAAGTTAAATATGCTAATTACTAGATATTTCACTCTACAAGATGACCCTAACTCACCATATCACCCTAAATACATTGATACGGTTAATGTACACAAGTTAGACGAGAATGGATTGTATATAATTGACAGTTTTATAAGAAACACATCAGATACTCCTTCATTTATTGATGGTGGTATTGATTATAACTTTGATCAATTAACTGATGAGTGGATATCGACTGGAAGTAACTCAAATTTATTTATTAATGGTAAAAGAATGGATTTTATTCCATTTTACCCATTGAATGGTAGTATTGATACTGTTGACCCTATCATGACAGCTATTGTTAATCGTGAGATTGGTCTATACAACAAGATATCAAGACGTAACCATTTATTATATTTATCTGCTACATACACGCCAGTGGTGAAATCAGATGCATTAACTGACACAGAGAAGAATGACCTAGTAAGACAAGGCTTAGGTACTTGGATGTTTGTTAATAAGGATGATAGTGTTGAAACATTATCAACTCCTACTGATGCATTGAAGGATATGGAGGCGGCTATAAAGAATAGTTATGATGAATTGACTAGAATTGGTGTTAAGATGTTAAGCCTAGAGCCTAACAACTCCGATCAATCTGGTGTAGCCTTATCTTTAAGAAACGCATCTCAGAACGCGGCTTTAGCTAGTTTGAATGCTAAAGTATCTGAGTCTATGAAGAAGATAATTAAACATATGGTTAATTGGAGATATGATATTAATATCCAGGAAACTGATATTAGATTTAACTTATCAAGTGACTTCAACCCATCACCTAGGGGTGCTGATTGGATGAGATTGATAACTGAATGGTATCAGAATGGATTAATACCAAGATCTACATTTATCGAAGTAGCTAAAAACAATGATGCTCTACCAACTGATTATGACGATACGAATGGCCAAAATGAAATAAGCCAGGATGATCGTATTATATCACCAAGAGAGCAATACGAAAAAGAGCTTGCATCTTTAGAGTCTTCTAATGATAATTCTGATGATGACGAAGAACAAGATCAAGCTAATGAAGAATAGTTTATTGATTCATAAGCATTTAATTATTAGAGCTGAGATTAATAATCCGCCAAAAGATACTGAAGAGTTATCTGAATGGATGAAGGAATTAACTCAGCTCATTAATATGAAAATAATGCTTGGCCCTTATGTTGCCTATTGTGAAACACCAGGTAACAGGGGTATCACGGGAGTAGCTGTTATTGAGACATCTCATATTGCAATGCATGTATGGGATGAGATAACTCCAGGACTTATGCAATTTGATGTGTATAGTTGTGCTGAGTTTGACCCATATATGATAGCTGATAAAATTAAAAAAGATTTTGACGTAACTAAAATAGACTATAAATTTTTAAATAGGGAGACAGGCCTAAAGCCTATACGTCTCAAAAATAAATAGTTTATACTAAGGGGGCTAGTATGAATTGGTTTATATTTAATACAATAATACTAACACTTTTATTCTCACTTGCTTTATGGCAAGGGGGATGGTTTGGAAGGATTTTATGAGTAATAATAAGCCTCTAAATATTTCGGAAGAATCTAAGGTCGCAATGCCGATGAAAACCGTAGCTTCACTAATCGCTATGGTCGCAATTGGAACCTGGGCTTATTTCGGGGTAATAGAGACACAAAATAATTTAAGGTCTAGATTGAACTTAATGGAAAAAGATTTAGTTGAGAATACTGATTTTAGAATCAAGTGGCCAAGAGGACAATTAGGTTCATTGCCCGCTGATTCTGAACAATTCATGCTTATTGAAGATCTATATAAACAAGTAGAGAAACTTCAAACACAACAAGAATCTGGAATGCATAACAAGGTCAATATAGAGTTTTTACAAAAACAAATGAGTAAAGCTTTAGAAGATATTGAAGAGTTAAAAGATTCTCAAAGGATAATAATAAATAACAACGGAACACACTAATGATTAAGACACTAGTATTTTTATGCACCATGATGAATGGTGAATTAGTAAAACAGACTATGATGGAATCAAAGGTAGATTGTTTAAAAGAAAAACGTAAAATTGAAAGAAAACACATAACTGATACATCTATGACATTTATGTGTGATGAACTAAAAGCGGAAATTAAACATGACGCTGATGGAAACATACAAATAGTTAAAATAATACAAGATATGAAATCAGGTATGCATGATGATAAACATGGTGGTATTAAATCTGACATATCTAAAATGGAACACAAAGGACATTAACATGGTAACTAAGGTAGTAGCCTTGTGTCTATTTCTTAGTGGTACTTTAATAGAACATCGTATCCAAGATGATATGCGAACATGCCTTAAACATAAAAGAGAAGCTGAAAGGCAATATAAGCCTAACTTAACTTATATGTGCGGAAACGTAGAGGCTGAGATTGAACATAACATAGATGGTTCACCTACTATTAAGATGATAATAACTAAGGCCGATTAATTTAAAAACAATGAAATATATACTGTACACTTTTTTAGGATTGTACTTAGTAAGTATTACAGTGTTAGCCGCTAACGCTATAGCTGTAATTTAATAACGTAAAGGTAATTAAATAATATGATAATAAATGATAGAGATAATTTACTAACAGATTTTGGTAAAACAACATTAAAAGATAGGTATTTATTACCAGAGGAAAATTCACCACAAGAAGCATTTATGAGAGCGGCTAAAGCTTACTCTGATAATGATGAGATGGCTCAAAGGATTTATGACTATGCATCTAAATTGTGGTTTATGTACTCAACGCCAGTACTAAGTAACGGAGGTACAGGTCGAGGTATGCCTATTTCATGTTTTTTAAATTATGTAGGCGATAGTAGAGAGGGATTAACAGCTCATTATACTGAGAATGCCTGGTTAACATCTATTGGTGGTGGTATTGGTGGATATTGGGGTGATATTAGATCAGATGGTACATTAACATCTGGTGGTTCTCAATCATCTGGTTCAATACCGTTCTTACACGTAGTTGATAGTGAGATAATGGCGTTCTCTCAAGGTAAGACTAGAAGAGGAAGTTATGCGGCTTATATGGATATTACTCATCCTGAGATCTTAGAATTCTTAGATATAAGAAAACCAAGTGGTGGTGATATACACAGAAAATGCCTAAACTTACATCATGGTATTAATATTACTAATGAGTTTATGGAATTGATTGAGAAGTGTATTTCTGAACCTACTTATGATGATACCTGGAAACTTATTGACCCTCATACAAAAGAAGTTGTTAAAGAAGTTTCTGCAAGAGAGTTGTGGCAAAAGATATTAGAAAATCGAGTTGCTACTGGTGAGCCGTATGTCTGTTATATTGATCATATTAATGATGCATTACCTGAAACACAAAAAGCTTTAGGTTTAAAAGTTAATCATTCTAATTTATGTACTGAGATAACATTACCAACAGATGAAGATAGAACTGCTGTGTGTTGTTTATCTAGTGTAAATCTTGAGACATATGATGAGTGGAAGGATAATAAATTATTTATATCTGATTTAGTTAGATTTTTAGATAATGTACTAACTAACTTTATTGAAAATGCACCTGATAGTGTATTCAGAGCTAAATACTCTGCAACACAAGAAAGATCTATTGGTTTAGGGGCTATGGGCTTTCATGCATACTTACAGAAATGTAATATACCATTTGAGTCTGCTTTAGCTAAAGCCAAAAACCTACAGATGTTTAAACATATCAAAGCTGAGGCTGTAGCTGAAAGTAAAAGATTAGCTATTAAGCGTGGTGAGGCTCCTGATATGGAAGGTACTGGAATGAGGAATGCTCATTTACTTGCTATTGCACCTAATGCCTCAAGCTCAATTATTTGTGGTACTACATCACCTTCAATTGAGCCTTACAGAGCTAATGCATATGTGCAAAAGACTATGAGTGGTTCATTCTTAGTTAAAAATAAATATTTAGAAAAACTATTAGAACAAAAAGGAATTAACAATGATAAAACGTGGACTTCAATACTTGCTAACAGGGGTTCGATATTGCATCTCAAAGATCTATCAGATTATGAAAAAGATGTTTTTAAAACTAGTATCGAAATTAACCAACAATGGATAATAGAACACGCGGCTGATAGGCAAGAGTTTATATGCCAAGGCCAAAGTGTTAACGTTTTTGTACCAGCTGATGTGAATATAAAAGAATTACATGATATTCATTACCTGGCCTGGAAGAGAAAACTTAAAACATTATACTATTGTAGAAGTGAGGCTATTAAAAGAGCTGAACTTGTATCATTAAAAGTTGAAAGAACAATAATACCTGAGGCTGAATGTTTGGCTTGTGAGGGATAATGAAAAAACTAATAAAAGATTGGGGTTGGACTAATATAATTTTAGGAACCTTATTAGGTGGATATATAGGTTATGTATTTATATTAGCTCTAGCCAACACAATCTGTAACTGTATATAAGGAAACTTTGAGTTTATTTAAGACAAGAACATATTATAAGCCATTTGATTATGAATGGGCGTTTGAGGCTTATGACACAATGCAAAAGATGCATTGGTTGCCCAGTGAAGTACCATTACATGAAGATGTACGTGACTGGAATGATAAACTTACTATTGAAGAGAAGAATTTAATATCACAAATATTAAAGTTCTTTACTCAAGGTGATGTTGATATAGCTCAGGCTTATCTAGACAGATATATACCTAAGTTTAAACCACCTGAAGTAAGAATGATGTTAAGTTCTTTTGCATCAAGTGAGGCTAATCATGCTCATAGTTATTCATTATTAAATGATACAATAGGTGAAACACACTTAACTGACTATAAAGCATTCCAAGAGTATAAAGAAATGCAAGATAAACATGAATACTTATTTAAAGATAAAGGTAAGGGTACTGAAGGTCTTATAAAAGACATTGCATGTTTTTCGGCTTTTGGTGAAGGCTTACAATTATTTGCATCATTCGTTATGCTACTAAACTTTCAAAGGTTTGGTAGAATGAAGGGTATGTGCCAAATAGTTACTTGGTCAATTAGAGATGAAACTCATCATGTTGAAAGTATGATAAAATTATTCCATGCATTAGTAAAAGAAAACCCTAGTGTGTGGACTGAACAATTTAAAGCTGACATATACCAAACAGCTAGAGATATGGTTGAACTAGAAGATAAATTTATAGATCTAGCATTTGATATGGGTGGTATACGAGGGTTAAAACCTGAAGAGGTTAAACAATATATAAGATATATTGCTGATAGGCGACTATTACAATTATCTTTAAAACCAAATTACAAAGTTAAAGAGAATCCGTTAAGTTGGCTAGATTGGGTAATTAATGGCGTTGAACACGCAAACTTTTTTGAAAATAGAGCTACTGAATATAACAAAGGTTCGATAACAGGAAGTTTGTGGGGATAATGTCTAATTTTTTATTAACTATATTTGTGTGTATGAGTACTAGTGGAACTTGTGCACCAGGTATATTGCAAGAGACTAAGTACAATGATTTATATGATTGTCTAGATGCTGGTTATCATAGATCTATAGAGGCTATAGCTGAAATAGGTAGAGAAGATACTAATGAGTTTGGATTTTTAGTTAGATTTACTTGTACTAAGGAGAAGATAACGGAGGCTTAACATGGCTAAGTATAAAGGCAGAACTGTAAAACTTAATAAACCTATGAGGGGTGATGTTAAGAAATTTAAAGTTTTTGTAAAGAATGCAAGCGGTAGAGTTGTTAAGGTTAACTTTGGCGACCCTAACATGAGAATACGTAAAAGTAATCCAAAAGCTCGTAAATCTTTTAGAGCTAGACACAATTGTGCTAACCCAGGGCCTCGGACAAAAGCCAGGTATTGGTCGTGCAGGAAATGGTAATTCATATGGCTTATAAGAAAAAGAAATACAAAGGTAAATCTTGTTGGAAAGGTTATCGTAGAGGTAAAGGTAACAGTTGTATTAAAATGAAAAAAGGAAGATAGGATGGCTAGATGTTGTTGCGATATAAGAAGAGTAAGAAAACAAAAGATGACGATAAGAAGAAATCGAAAAAGCGTAAGAAGAAAAAAATAAAACGTATAATAAGGAGAAAATAAAATGTCGATTGAAAATAAAACAGAAGAAAAAGTATTCACTATAAACAATGTTGAATACAAGGAAAGTGAATTATCACTAGAGACTAAGAATGATGTTATTATTCTTAATGATCTTAAACAAAAGAAATTAGTTAGATCTATTGAATTAGAACAAACTGATATGCTTATTGCTAGCTATGGTAAAAGAATTGATGAAGCCTTAGCTAATATTAAAAAGGACAATTAATAAATGTCAATAAATGATGATATATTATCTAGAGAGCTGAAACACCGTGCTCTTTTGAGTCTTTACGAGAAGAAACTAGATAATGACCTAACTAAAGTCATGTCATCCCATAAAAAACGTTTAGTTAATAGTACACTAAAGAACGGTATGAAGGGTTCTAATGCCCTCAACCGTGCTTTGGGTATAGAAACACGAAAAACTTATAGACGTATTTATAGAGAAGCTCTTAAAGAACTAAAACAATTAGCTAAAGTAGATGCTAAGTTTCAAGCTAGTACTTTAAATAAAGCTTTTGGTAAAGTTTATAGAGCTAGAGTGTATACGGGATTGAAAGTTAATGACTTAATAATTAATTCCGCAGGAACATACTCTCAACAAATAACATCTATAAGTTTAGCTCAACAGAGAAGAATTAAGAGTATAGTTAAACAAGGTATGGTTGACAATCTTGCTGTTAATAAGATTGCTGACAATATTGGTAGGACTGTAGATTTACCACAGGCCCAACTAAGAACCTTGTCCAGGACTGCTATAACTGAAACATCTACAACAGTTAATAAGGCAACTTATAAATTGAATGAAGATGTGTTAGACGGTTATGAGTATGTGGCTACACTAGACTCCAGGACTTCTCTTATTTGTGCTAATCTTGATGGTAGAGTATTTAGATTAGATGACCCTAAAGGTATTAGACCACCACAACATTTTAATTGTAGGTCTACTACTGTACCTATTGTTAAATCTCATGAAGATCTAATTAATACTGATAGTAATAGAATTAGTAAAAGAAGATTGAAGAGAATGACTAGAGGTAAGAGAGCATCTTTTAATGGTCAAGTACCAGCTGAAACTAGATTTGAAGACTTTTTTACTAAACAAGATAATGATTTTAAATTAGCTGTGTTAGGTAATCAAAAAAGAGTTGATATATTTAATACAGGTAAATTAAAATTTAAACAATTTAGTACTAAAGATGGTAAGTTAGTATCTATTGATAGATTAAATGAATTACTTAATGGTGTTAAAAAGCAAGCTAGAAAAACTGCTAAAACTATTATTAAGGTAGGTACTTTAACAAATGTACCTTCTTATAAAGAATTAAAAATAGTTGATAAGAATACTGCTAAGAAGAGTTTAAATGCTACTTTAAAACAAGCATCTGAAGACCCTAGATACAGAGTAACTAATGATGATTATGGTTATCCGTTTAGAAGATTTGCAAGTAGAAAATCTGATAAATTAGGTAGAGTAAATGGTGCAGGTGGTAAGGTTAGTGATGAGGCTGTTTCTGTTGTTAATCAATTAGTTCAAGAAACAAATGCTTTAGCTGATAAATATAATGTACCTAGAATTAGAGGTGTAGTGTTTAAAGATTATAACGCTATTGCATCTATGGGTGATGGTGAGTTAACTATAAATTATACTTATTTTAATAAACTTGATAAGAAATCTGAGTATGGTGGTTTCTTCGCTGGTGCATCAAATTATAATGTTACAAAAGCTAAGGCTTTTAAATTAGGTGATGATGTATCTGGTGAAGTTCTTAACTATAATGTAACTAAATATAAATATGATATGGATTATAGAAAAAGAGTTCAAAATACTTGGGTAAGACCGCATAACGGTTATCATTATTTCGATGACCCTATGGATAGAGCAAGAAATACAGTTTATCATGAGTTTGGACATCAAATACATCAAAATTTTAAACTAACTAGGGATACAAGATTTAGTCCTTATTTAGAAGATAAAATGGATGAAGTGATACCAAACGCTACTCTAAAAACTAAAAGACCTGGTGCTAGTAGATATGGTAATTCTGATAACCAGGAATGGTTTGCTGAAAACTTTGCGTTATATGAAATGAATCGTAAAGATTTAGTTGACCCTGATTTTATAGAACTGTTTGAAAAAGAGGTAGTAAATGCCAAGAAGTGATAATGATAAAATACTTAAAGTAATAAATAATATACTTAATAAAAATTCTTTAGAAGTTTCAGATTATAATAAATTCATTGAAACTAAAAAGAAATATAATTTAAACCTAAATGATATAATGGGTGATGAGATAGCATGGAAGATGGAAACCTTTGAAAGAAGACTATCTGAAATAGCTAAAAAAGAAAATGGTTATGATTCATGGTTCGATAGTGAGCAATGGGATTCATAACATTAATAGAATTTATATTTGTTTATAAGTATAAGTTCATAATATAACAAGGGCCGTGTCCCAAGGAGAACAAAATGAGTGAAGTAACACAAACATCAGGTAAATTAGAAAAAGATATGCTTGATGAAACTAAAGCTGAAAGAACTGAACAAGATGTTGATGTAAAATCATTAATAGATCAAGAAGTTTCTAAAGCTATTAAAAATATAAAAGGTAATTTAGATAGTGCTTATCAACAACGTGATGAAGCCTTAGCTCAAGTAGCCTTAGCTAAAGAAGAAAAACAAAAAGCTGAGATTGCCGCTTTAGAAAAAGCTGGTAAACACCAAGAGATAATGCAAATCAAGTTAAATGAGTTAACTGCTAAATTAGAATCTTATGAACAAAAGAACACAGAATTAAGTAGAGATAACGCCGTGCGAGCTCAACTTAGTGCTTTAAACTTCAAGTCTGACAAAGCCGCTAAAATGGCTTACACAGATATTGTAAGTAGTTTAAAGCGTGATGCTACAGGAAATTGGGTACATGAGAACGGAGCTAGTATAGAGGAGACTGTGAGCTCTTATGCTAAAGACGATAATAATGCATTCTTATTTTCTGTAAAAGCAAACGTAGGAACTGGAAGTAATCCAGCTAAACCTACAACAGGAAACAATCCTGTCAAATCTATAAAAGAAATGTCATCCCAGGAAATGATCGATGCTGTTGCAAAAGGTCAAATTAACCCTGGTGGTGAGTGGTCTGAATAGACTATCTTTTATAATAATAACTGCGACTAATGTTGCTACTAATAATAATAAAGGAAACAAACAATGGCTGTAACAAGTTCAAACTTTAATAACATTGCAAAAGCTATTTCTGCTTACGCTCAAGTTGAAAGAGCTGACGCGGCGTTATTAACTTCAACTGCTTTAGTTGGTTCTGATGCAAGAATCACTGATTCAGGTGAAAACTATACTGGTACGCTAAGATGGTTAGACTATGTAGACCCAGTAACATATAACAAACAAAACGAGACTGCTACTGACGAGAATTTAAACACTATGTCGGTATCAAACAAATCTGCTGTATACGTCAAAAACATTGATCATATCGCGGCTCAAGAATTATCAATTCAGAAATTAATTTCTAAAGTTGATGGTTTATCTTACTTAGGTTCACAATTCGCTGGAGTAAGAGCTAGAAGAGAAGATCTACAACTTAGATCTTTAATGAATGGTGTTGCTGATAAAATCTGGGGTGCTACTACTGTTGGTGCTTCTGACCCTGCGGCTGTAGTTAACTCGTTTGGTTACTACATGGGTTCTGACGCTAGTTCTAATCCAAATCCTCTATTTTCATTAGAGACTAACGCTAATAAAAGATCTGCGTTTTTCGATGCATTATTAGATGGTATTACTGCTCTTAAAGGTGAATTTGAAGAGCCTTTTTACTACCTAGTAATCGATACACCAACTTACAACACTCTAAGAAAACAAAACGTTCTTGATGTTGCTCCAGTTGTTGACGGTAACTTTAACTTCAACACTATTCTTGGTGGAAAAATCAGATTAGTTATTAACAACCAATCATTAACGGCTAACATGCCTGCTGGTTTAAAATGTTCATACATGGCTAAAGCTGGTGCGGTACACTACAGTGAAATCGCTCAGACTAATCCAACTGCTATTGACAGAAATGAATTAGCTGGAAATGGTGGCGGACTTGTAACTATTATCTCTAGATGGGGTAATATTATGCATCCTAAAGGTCTATCTTGGAGTGGTTCGGCAACTGCTTACCCTTCAAATGCAGATCTAGCGGCTGGTTCTAACTGGACAGTTCACGCTACTAATGTTAACCAAATGGGTATGTTCCCTATATTCCACGGTTAATTATTATAACTATTAGATACGGAGAAATATAATGGCTTTACAAATCGGAGTTAATTCCTTTGTTACTGCAACTGAGGCTGATAACTACTTTAACGATAGGTTAAATAGTGACAGTTGGTTCAGTGATGCTAATGAAGATAAATTAACACAAGCTTTAGTAACAGCCACAGGAATTCTTGATGACATGGATTGGGGTGGTACGGCTACGCCAACTGCCTCATATCCTTTATCTTGGCCTAGAGATATTACATATTATGATAATAAATCTGGTGACTATGTTGACCTAGAAGATGACAGATCTACTAGTTCATATGGTACAATTCCTGGAGATATCAAAAAGGCAACTTATGAACTTGCTCTGCATTTATTAAATAATTTATCTACTGTAGAAGGTAATGCTACTGGTTCCAATAAAGTCAAAGACTTAACTGTTGGTGCTGTAAGATTAGTTTTTGACATCAATTCTGGTGTTACTAATCTAAAAGAATTACCTGATCAGATAGGTGATATTGTAAATAAATATATGAGTGAGACTTCAAGTATCTCAAATAGAGGTGTTAAAGTTAGTGGAGGTGCGTAATGAGTTATAAAACACTTATCACTAATAATGTAACAAATGCATTTAATTTAGTTGGTGATATAGCAGAAGATATAACATTAACAAATGAAACTGTTGATGGTTATGATTTTGCTAGTCAAACTATTGTCAACGGAAATACTACTACAAAAACTGTAAAAGGTATTGTTAGTAAAGAATATAAAACTAATGATGATAAACCTAGAATAAATGCTGATATAATTCTTAAAACTTCTGATATAGACTCTAAGACTTTAGACGGATACGATTCACTTGTGTTTAGATCTAAAACTTGGGGTATTAATAAATATGAAGATAATGGATATATAATTACATTAACAGTTGGAAGGGAGGTTTAATATGGCTACGATAAGTCAATTATTAACGTCTGTTGAAAATCTCTTCACAACCAATACTTGGACACAACATAATATTAAAGCTTTCCCAGGAAACTATCAAGGCGAAATTGATGCTGATGAATGGGTTAGAGTTAATGTATTGCCTTTTTCGTCTGATCTTGCTTTTAACCAAGATGTATCTGCAAACGGTCAAGTAGTATGTCAAATATTCGTACCATCTGGTAAGGGTATGAAACGTGCTTATGAGATCGCTGATATACTTAAAACATTATTAGACAGGAAAGAAATTTCAGGGTATCTGCAAACAACTAATAGCTTTATAACAAACGTGGGAGTTGATACAGGTGATTCTAGTTTATACAACGTGAATTATACTGCCAACTTCCGTTCAATTTAACCAATAAACAATATAAGGAAAAACTACAATGGCTCTAATTTCAAATATAGGTGCTGGTATTTTCACTACACTTAAATTCAAAGCTGATAGTAGCTACACGCTACCAACAAATGATACTACACACCAAGCATTTATTGCTTCTGGTACTGGTGATTTTGATGGTGCTACTGAAGTTACTAACATAAGAGAGTTCCCATCTTTTGGAAAACCTGCTAACATTGTTAACGTTCCTCAGTATGGTCAATCTGTAAGTTCTCAAATTCAAGGACAATCAGATGCACCTACTATGGAATTCACGTTAAACTATGTTCCAGGTTCTCATGATGCTATTCAAGCATTAGTACAAGATGGTCTTACTTATGTATTTCAACTTGATGTTAAGAACGCTGAAACAGGTGATAACGCGGCATTTTATGTAAAAGGACAAATAGCTTCTTTTGAAGTATCTCCAAACTTGACTGATTCAAATCAGGCAACTTTGACTATGAGTACTCAAGGTGACTATGTTGGCCCTTTTGCTGACTAATAAAATTTTTGTGTTGGGGTGTAAAATCCCCAGCACATTAAAACCATTCATAAGGACAATTTTATGACATTAAAAGAATATAATAAAAAATACTATCTAAGAAATAAACACAAATGGAATAATCATAGTGATAAAAGATTATTAAGATTATACAACATTACTGTATCTGATTATGAGAAATTAAAAAAAGATCAGAATAACAAATGTAAAATTTGTAATAAGCCTGAAAGAGCAACGCAATCTAATCGTATTAAAAGATTAGCGATTGATCATTGCCATACTACAGGTAAAGTACGAGGATTACTCTGTCATTCTTGTAATGTTAGATTATCTTTTATAGAAAAATATAAAACACAAATTAATGATTATCTAAGGAAATAGAAATGAGTATAATAAAAATGAATAAACCATTTAACAAGTATTACGTGCTACGCATCACGTCATTACATATTAAAAAGGCTATTGATACATCTATTCGTAAAACTTATGACAGACTAAAAGATGTACCAAGTAAGAATGAAGTCTTCGAGACATTAGACGTTCTACATAAAATTAGAAAATTAATGGAAGACTTTGAGGCAAATAATAAACATTTATATCAAAAACCAGAAGATAATAAAAAGGATGAAAATGAAACACATAAAACTAGTGGACATAACGAAGAAGATACCGTTCCTGAATCAGGAAGTGGAGATCAAACAACTAACAGTTAAGGGTGTTAAAGATTTACAAAAGCTTATGGATAAACATAAGGATGATGTAACAGGGATGAAAACCTTATCTGCAATTTTTAGATCTACAGTAGTAGGTGCTGAAGATATGAAGGATGAAGAATTTGAAAACTTCCCTATTAAATCATTAACAGAATTGTCTAGTGAGATCTTAATCTATAACGGATTAGGTGCAAAAGATGATAATGGTGGTACGTTGGGGAAGAAGAGCTAGCAGAATATGAGATGGCCTTCCAATTAGGTATAACAATTGATCAACTATATAATATGTCTTCTAAAGAATATTATGGTTGGATTGAATATTTTAATAAAAGACCTTACGGTTGGCGAGAAGATCATAGATCTGCTGTAATAGCACAAACAACATACCAGGGTACAAAACCATTGAGAATAAATGAATTGTTTCCAACATTAAAAATGATGAGACAATCTATAGATGATAATGATATAAAAATGCAAGAAGGTTTAAAACAATTAAAATCTATTGCTAAGAAAAATAAGATATCATTTTTAGAAGGCGATAAAGCTTCTAATAATAAACTTGCTAATAAAGGAGTAAATAATGACGATTAATAATCTATCTATTTTCAATAAACTAAAACCAATGACTGTCGGGTTTGATGACATGTTTAATCACTTTGAAAGGATGTTTGACAATGAGTATATTCCAAACTTCCCCTTTTACAACATTATTAAAACAGGTGATAATAAATATTGTATTGAACTTGCTCTTGCTGGTTATAGTAAAAAAGACATCGACATTACTTTGGAAAATAGTTTGCTATCGATTAAATCCAAAGCAAAAGAGGTTTCTGAGGAAAAAGATACTATCATTCACAAGGGGATATCTAAAAGATATTTTAGCAAATCATTTACAATATCAGATGATGTTGAAGTTAAGGGAGCTGAGTTAAAAGACGGCTTACTTAAAATTGATTTAGAGAAGATAGTGCCTGAACATAAGAGACTAAAAACTATATCAATTAAGTAATAAATAAATAGGTAGGGCGGTTAATACCGCCTTATCTTTAAGGAGTGTTTTATGAGAGATACTAAAGTATTAAAGTCTTACACTAATAAAATTAAAAAAGACAAAAAAGAAAAAGAATTATTTAAGAATTTAAAAAAAGAAGTTAACATTAATGGTTTTGGTAGTGGAAGATATACTATTAAAAATGGTGTTAACAAAGGTAAGGTTGTCTAATGGCAAAATCTATAACTACTATAGGATTAACTAAATTAGCATCAGACGCTATGAAGGATGTTGATAAATTTGCTGAGAAGACAACTAGGGCCGCTGTATTTAGGGCAACAGCTAAAGTTAAAAAGGCTACACCTGTTGATACTGGTGCGGCTAGAAATGCATGGTGGACAGGTTACACAGAAACTTATTATGATACAGCTGAACCACCTGATGGTAAGGGTGAAAGTAACCCACAAGCAGAATTAAATGTATTAAGACCTTTAGATAAACCACAAAGGATTTACGTTACTAATGGTGTTCAATACATACAAGATTTGAACGAAGGGAACTCTAAACAAGCTCCTGCTAAATTTATAGAATCTGCATTTGAAGAAGAATTTGACGAAGTAAGAGTCGAATATAAAACAAGAATTTAACCGAGTATAAACACGATATTGTGTTAACACGGAAACATATATGGCAAAAATAGTAATAGATACACAGATCAAGGGTCAAAGCCAGGTAAAAGCTTTAGCCAATGATATTAACAAAGTATCTAGAAATAGTGTATTAGCATCAAAAAGCTTAGACTCACTTAAACGTAGTGCGGCTAGAGCTACTAGTGCTTTTGCGGCGTTAGGTACAACTCTTAAAGTTGGTGTTGTTGCAGGTTTAGGAGCTGTAACTTTTGGTGTTGGTAAATTTGTAAAAGACACTTTCAGTGCAGGTAATCAAGTAGAGCAACTACAAAATAGGTTTCAACTACTATTTGGTTCTGTAGAAGAAGGTGGTAAAGCTTTTGATAGTTTAGCGGCTTTTGCGGCTAAAGTACCGTTCTCACTAGAAGAGATTGCGGCAGGTTCAGGTAACTTAGCCGTTATTTCTGAAGATGCTGATGAGCTATCTAAGATAATGGAGATTACTGGTAACGTTGCGGCGGCTACTGGTCTAGACTTCCAACAAACAGCAACACAAATTCAAAGGTCGTTTGCTGGTGGTATAGCGTCTGCTGATATATTCAGAGAACGTGGTGTTAGAGCTATGTTAGGATTTGAGGCTGGTGCTAAAGTATCAGTTGAGGAAACTAGAAAAAGATTTTTTGAAGTATTTGGCCCAGGTGGTGAGTTTGGTAATGCAACTAAATTACTTGCTAACACACTTACTGGACAAGTTTCAATGGTACAAGATAAGTACTTTCAATTTAGATCTATTGTGTCTAAATCATTTTTTGGCCCGTTAAAAGAACAGATATCTAATTTAAATAAAGATTTAGGTGCAAACCAAAGTTTATTTGAGGCTTATGGTGAACTGATAGGTGAGAAGTTAGCTAGAGGTTTTCAATCTTTAGAGAGAGCTATAAGATTTGTAATTAATAATTTTGATCTATTTATAACTGCAACTAAAGTTTATATCGCTTTAAAAGTTGGCGGTGTAATAAGTGGTTTAGTAGCACAGTTAGGTAAATTCACTGTAAAAGTATTTAGAGCTACAAAAGGTCTTAAAGGTTTAACGCTTTCACAAAAAGCTTTAAACATTGCTATGAAGATGAATCCTTTAGGTATTTTTCTTACTGCTATACAATTAGTTTTACCTGCATTAGTTTTATTAGATGTAGATCTAGGTAAGATAGCTAAAAAACTTAAAGATATGTTGTACAAAGCTGTTTTAAAAGTTAGTAAAGCCTGGTATGAATTTAAAGAAGCTATAGGTTTTGGTACATCAGAAAATAATGTAAAAAGAATTAATCAAATTAATAGTGCATTAAGAAAACAAGAGTATGGTGTTGACAGATTAGCTATGAAGTACACTACTCTAACTAAAGAGGCTGACAAGTATAAAGCTAAATTAGAAGAGAGAAGATCTTATAGTCAACCATCACCACAAAGGGAAATGCAAGCTGAGGCTAAGGCGGCGGCTGAAGAGCAAGCTAAGAGAATAGCTGAATTAAATAACAGAGCTGACTTATCTAACAGAAACTTTCATAGGAAATCAGCATCAGATAAAGTTTTATTTGATGAAGAGACACAAAAACAAGTAATAGCGTATAGAAAAAGATTAGCTGAAATAGGAATAGAATCTAAAAAGATTGGCGGTATCATAGGTGATACATGGGTTAATGGTATTAAAGAAGGTAACTCTTTATTAGAGAATACTAAGAACTCATTTAAAAATGTAGCGTTATCTATTGCTGAAACAATGGTTAGAAGATCTGCTGAATTATTAGTAGAACAATTATTTTTAACTATTGCTGATCAAAAGATTATTAAACAGAGACAGTTAAATGCTGAAGTATCAAATCAAGGTAACATAATGGATACCTTAGTTGGTAAATCTCAAAATTTCTTAGGAACTTTAACTAGTGGTATAGGTAATTTGTTTAAAGGAGGCGGAGGCCCTCCAGGAACAAAAGGCGGATTGTTTAGTGGTATAACAAGTTTATTTAGTGGAGGCCTATCATCAGGAGGCGGAGGTTTCTTTAGTAACTTCTTTAAATTCTCTGAAGGTGGAATGGTTCCAGGCGGTGCTCCATACACAGACAGAATACCTGCAATGTTAACTCCAGGAGAAATGGTTGTACCAAGAAATAAAGTTAAAGATAATTCAATGGGTTCAACAAACATAACTAATATTAATATATCTGGTAATGTAGATCAGAGAGCTATAGATCAGATAAGAGCTGTTATATCATCATCTCAAGCTGAAGTTGGTGGTGCTAATAGATCATATCAAACTAATACAAGAGGTGTTAGAGGGAGAAATAGATAATGGCTGATAGTGCAATTTTTAAATATGCTAATGACATATCAATGAATAGATCAGCATCTTCTGCTAGATCTGTAACTACTGGTGGATATGCTAGAACACATAGATTAGGCCCAAGTCTTATTTCATTAGATGTTAATTTACCTATTCTTACAGAAGAACAATATCATGAAGTTGAAAATGAATTATTTAGTATTGATGATGGTATATTCTTTTTAGATGTAAATGTTAGTAATAATAATGGTAACAATATTATGTCTAAAACAGCTGTAGAATTAGGTGCTGGTCAAACAGAAATAAAAGTAATGAATAATGATTATTCTACTTTAAGACAAATTACTTTAACTAATTTAAAACCTAATACACAAGATATTTTTAAAGTTGGTGATTTTATACAATTTTATAATAGTCCTAAAGTATATCAAATATCAAAACCTTTAGGTTCAACTACTAGTACATTTACAACTACGTCTGCTGGTACATGTAAGATAAGATTATCTACACCTTTAGTTTCTAATATAGGATTAAGTGCTGGTTCCCAATCAGTAGGTAGTCAACAGACTTATCAAATAGTTAATGGTGTTGGTGATGAATCAGAACAAGTATCATACGATTGGGTTGGTGGTTCAGGAACAAACAGTCAAGGTTTAATTACATTTACAGATACATCTGGTAATCCATATCAATATGCTGACGGTACTTATGCTGTGTGTCATATTTTATCTGGCTTATATACAGCTAATGATATTAGAAATACTATTACTTCATCTATTGCTGGTAATGCTCCAGGCGGATTAACACAAGCTGAACAAGATGCTAATAATAAACTTGGTGAAATATTAACTGCTGTTACAGGTGTTGGTAATCCTGATGGTACTTTAACATTTAATTTTAATGTTCCTAATGTAAGATTAGTATTAACTACAACTACTAAACCAGGACAAAGTGTAAGTAATGAAACAGTATTAAGTACAATTACTAACCCTTATCAAGATGGTTTAATAACTATTAGAAATGCTGACAATTCAATAGCTAAAGATAGTAATGGTAATGATATAACTATACCATTATCTAGAACATTAACTACAGCACAAGATATTTATAATCATGTTTATAATTTATTTAATGATAGTGCATCTACTAGTGTATTGAAAACTGAACCTGTATTTACATTTTTTGGTAGTGGTAATTTTAATGAATATTGGAATGAAACTAATTTAGATCATGTAGGAACATTTAGTGCTCGTTGGTCTGCTGAATATGAGGGTTGTACAATTGAATTAACAACACCTACAGGCCCTAATCCTACAGATTACAATGCATATGAATTTTTAAATGATACCGTTTCTGCTCTTATTACAGATGGTATAGAAATTGAAAATGCTACACACACTTATACAGCTGGTGAATATATACAACCACAATGGGTTTTTCCTGGTACTAGTTATACTAAAAAGATTTTAAGTGTATCAACTGTTGGTACTACAACTACAATTAATTTTGATACTACATTTTCTAGTGGAACTACAGGTTGGTATGACTATTCTCCTAATAATACTATTGCAAGACATCAAAACGATTCATTATCTCAAAGTACTGGATTTATAAGTTCTGCAAGAGTTACTAGTGCGGCTCAGTTTTATACTAGTACTTATCCAGCATTAATGGGGCCTGATGTTAATATGAGATTAATGTTAACTAAGAAACCTGCTGTAACTATTATTCCAAAAGATGAAGATAAGAATTTATATCAATATGGTAAATTTGAATTTACGGAGGTGTTATAATGAGATCAATGTTAAACCAATATTCTGATTCAGAAAACGGTTATCCTGTACAGTTTGTTGTAGTTCAACCTGATGAAAACGAAACACACAGTTTATATTTAAATACTTCATATAGGAAATTAAATTTATATCATAATGGTCAAACAAAATTAACTTATCCTGCTACAGGTATATTAAATTTAACTGCTGTTGAAGAAACTAAAGATGTTAAAACAAATCAGATAACTGTAGAGTTAAATGGTTTACCTAATTCTATAATACCTATTTTAAAAAGATATGATGGTGTTGGTGGTATTGTAACTATTTATCAAGGTTGGATGAATGATCAAGATGCTGATTTTGATGAGACTAGCCCTGTAGAAGGTACTTATATAAAATGGAAGGGTGTTATACAATCTCATTCTGTTTCTGAAGAGAATCAAGAGTTTGGTAAAGTAAAAGTAAATTTAGAATGTAAAAATATACTATCAACAATATTAGATAGTACACACGGTAGATTTACATCAGACAGTTCTTTTAAAAGAAGTTCTGGGAATGATAGGTCTATGGAATATGTTGCGGCAATGGCTTTGTTTAATCCGCATTTTGGTAAAGAAGATTAAGGATAATAAAATGAATATTAGGATAGCTAGTAAAGAAGATATAGATAATATAGTAGAAAAAATATTTGAGGCTCTAAAAGAGTTCCCAGATTTTACAATAAAAGGTTTAATTGTAACTAAAAGATACTATCAAACATTATGTAATTTATGTTTTGATAATGGTGTTATTATAATAGCCGAAGATAATGGTGAAATTATTGGTGGTATATTAGGTTTTAAAAATGCTAATATATTTTCAGCAATGACTGAACTTGTGACAATTGCAACATGGGTTCAACCTAAAAGAAGAAAAAGCTCTGCATTTTATAGAATGTTTAAAAAGTATGAGGAATATTATAAAAAAGAAAGAGAACAAAATAAAATAGACAGAGTAATAATGGCAAAGTTAACTAATCATAAAACTAATATAAAGTTTGATAAGTTAGGTTTTAAATCAGTAGAATTAACTTACGAATGGAGATAAATATATGGCGGCTGTAGCACCTATAGTTGGGGGTTTAATTACTAAAGGTATTGGTAATGCGGTATTGAGATTTGCACTATCTTTAGCTATTAGTTACATAACACAAAAAGTATTTGGCCCTGACTTGCCTGGAGGAGGAGCTGGTTCTGCAAGAGATCCTGGTGTTAAACAGAGAATACCTGCTGACCCATCCAATAAACTTCCTGTTGTATACGGTGAAGATAAAATATTTGGTAGTATTGTTTATGCAGATATAACACAAGATAATCAGACAATGGCTTTTATAATAGCATTATGTGAAGGCCCAATTAATAATATTGGGGATGTTTACTGGGATGATTATAAATTAACTTTAGATAGTACAGGTACAGTAACAAGTGCATTACATGCTGATGGTATTAACACTGATGATTGGTTAAATGGTAATTTAAAAATTATAAAGTTTCCTGATGGCGGTAGATGTGGGCCTATGGAATCTTTTAGTGGTAAATGGAATGGTAATAAAGAGAATAGACAAATGCCAGACGTTGCATATGTTTACGCTGAATTAAAATATGATAGGGAAGAAAACGTTACAGGATTAACATCTAAGTTAGGTTTTGAAATACAAGGTAAATTAGTTAGAACGATAGTTAATGCTAATACTTTAGCGGGGCCACCGCCTAGACCTGAGCCTTTAAGAGATACAATTAACTTAGATATATTTGATAGGAATTTAAGTTTTAGTGATTTTCAAGGTAATCAATTAAAATATTATTCTACTTCAGGGATATTCCCAAGTAGTGCTATAGGTAGTTCTCACACAAAAGTTCATGTAAACGGTACATTACAAATAGTAGATTTAGGTGATGACCCAAATACTGGTCAACCTGCATCAGTAACAGCTTACATAAATGGAACTGGTGGTGCATATGGTAGTGGCGTTAATGGTAGTGCTGAATTAGTATTTGTTGAACCTGGAGAGCATCATACATCTAGTCATAGTTCAAATACTACAACATATACTTATTGGCAACCATCAGGTTATACTAACCCTGCTACAGGCGTATCTTATCCTGATGATGGTTATAGAATTATTAATGGTCTTAAAATTAAGAATTGGGGAAATAACTATAGTGTATCTGATGCATCTACAGGTAGTAATCAATTTAGAGTTTGGGGTATTTATACTTATACAGATTATTTAGGTGTTACTGGTACATTTTATTTTCCAATTGTAACTTATAATTTTAATACTGGTAGTACTGATGAGCAAAAAAGAGATAATTTATTAAATAATTTTAGTTTTGCTTATACAAGTGACCCTTATAATTATGGCTATAGACGTAAAGCTACTGCTAGTACAGATAGTTATGGTAATATTTATCAAGGTGTTTATCAAGAACACCAACAATGGTTTACTGCTAAGTTACCTTATGTAGTTGGTGAGGCCGCAAGAGGATATTATTCTAGTAATCCAGCAGAATGTTTATTAGATTATTTAACTAATAAAATATATGGTTGTGGTTTATCAATAGAGGATAGCGACATAGATTTAGAAACATTTTATAATCATAAAGTATTTTGTGATACCTTAGTTACACATAATGACCCTGATGGTAATTCAGTAACAAGTAAAAGATATCAATGTAATGGTTTTATAAATACTAATGATAGTAAAGATTTAAATATATCTGATATAGTAAGTAACTCACAATCTATATTTAGTTATACTTTAGGTAAGTTTCAAATGATATCAGACACAACAGGTAGTCCTGTTATGAACTTTGATGATACTAATATCTATGGTGATGTAAGTATACTTGAAGACGGATTTAATTCTAATTTAAATGAAATGACATTAAAGTTTAAATCTAAAAGTGAGAAGTATCAAGATGATCAAGTGTTTATAGATTACCCTGATAAATATTTTAATGAACCTATATTATCTAAAGATTTAGATTTAAAATTTATTAATACAAATGTTGAGGCACAAAGGCTTGGTACTGTGTTAATGAATAAATCTAGAAGCTCTAAAATAATATCTTTTAAAACAGATACAAGAGCTGTTTCTTTACAAGTTAATGATGTAATTAGAGTTTATAATACTTATTATGATTTAGATACACCTAGAAAACTAAATGCTAATTTAACTAATACTTCTAACCAAGGTACTAGTCCCGCTAATGCTAAAGGTCAAATAAAGTTTATAGATAATACTGAATCTAAAGATGTTAAATATATGGATGGTACAGATGCAATTGTAACGTTCCCTTATAATGTTGCAACATTTGATCAGTTATTTACATTTTTTAAAGACTGTATCATATCTCAATATGAAGATACTAGTGGTACTTTAACTAAAGAAGAGTTAGATCAAAATAATAAATTAGGCCAATTAGTAAGTTTAGTAGAATTAAATACTGCATTTACTACTGGTGGAGATTATGGTGGTGGATTTATATTTACATTAAATCATATTTCATTTGTACCTAAGAATAGTCCTAACAATATTGTTATACAAAATATAACTAGTATAGACAGTACTACTTGGAATGTTGGTGTTATAGATAATGGTTCAAGAAGTGGTACTCAATATAAAGTTAATAGTATATCTGAAACTGAACTTCAAGGTGGAGTACAAGGTTATAATTTAACAGCTCAAGAATATAATCCTGACGATTATGTTGTAGCTACATTAACTGCTAAGGCTGATGCACCACAATTAAATCCTAGTAGAGGGTTTTTAAATCTTGGTGTAGCAACTAATTTAACTTTAAATAGTTTAAACACTTCAGCAAGTATACCTAATGTAGATGTATCAATAACATTACCAAACTCAGCTAATGTTGAAGGGCTTGAGTTTTATTATTCTGATACTGTTACAGGTACAAAATATTTAACAGGTTTATTTACAGCTCCAGCTGGAACTTATGCGGCTAATTCTGTAGAGACTTTTGCTTTACAAGGTATACCTACAACAGCAGATTTATATATCTGGGTCAAATGTACAAATAGTTTTGGTAAGGGTGCATACTCTTCAGGTTTATCTTGTGGTGCTTGGAATCCAGTTAATGCTAGTACTAATGTTGGTACAAACTCAGTAAGTACAACATCTATTCAAACTGGTGCTGTGGGTACTAATCAATTAGCGAACACATTAGATTTATCTGCTAAGACTGTTGTGTTAGCTGACAATATGAAAAATACACCATCGTTTGAGGCGTATTTAAGTGCTGATCAAACTATAACATCTGGTACTGAAACTAAATTAGAAATTGATACTGAAGATTTTGATGATGGTTCATCTTATGATAATGCAACTGATTTCAGATTTTTACCAACAACAGCAGGTAAGTATTATGTATATGCACAAACACAAATAAATAGTTCTGATGACTTTGATGGTAGTGCTTTAATAATTAAAAAGAATGGGTCTGCTGTAGCGACTCATGCTAAGAGACATGAAGATAATGAATACTACAATGTATCTAAGATTATACAATTAAATGGTACAACAGATTATGTTGAAGTATTTGGTTATCAAAACTCAGGAAGTGATAAAGACTTCTCTGGCGGTGCATCCAAAACATATTTTGGTGCATACAAACTAATTAATTAAGGAAACAAAAATGGCTGATATAAATTTAAAAGAAGGCAATGCTGATTATATTAATCTCTCTGATGGAGATATTACAATAGGTAATCAGGGACAAAGCACAACTAGCGATTCTATTGTAGTCGATACACCTATTATAAATCAAATTATAAGTAATACAGATATTGAAACAACAGATGATGTACCTGAAGGAACTAGTAATCTTTATTATACAGATGCGAGAGTTGATGCAAGAATTAATCAGGCAGATATAGTATTAGATGATGTTTATACTGATGCGGATTTTGATGCTAGACTTGCTACTAGAACTACAGATCATTTAACAGAAGGTTCAAACTTATATTATACAAATAGTAGAGCCAGATCAGCTATTGGTGTTAGTGGTGATTTATCTTATAATAGTCAAACTGGAGTAATTAGTTATACTACACCTACTTTTAGTAGTGATGTTACAAGTGTTAACTCATTAACTGGTGCTGTTGTATTAAATACAGATAATATTAATGAAGGTAATAATAATTTATATTACACAGATCAAAGATTTGATAATAAGTTCAGTTCTAAATCAACAACAGATTTAGCCGAAGGTACTAATTTATATTATACAGATACTAGAGCTAGATTAGCTATAAGTGCTGGTGGTGATTTATCTTACAATAGTACTACTGGTGTTATAAGTTATACTACTCCTGCTGTCTCTAATGCGGTTAACAGTGTTAATACACAAACTGGTACTGTAGTTTTAGACACAGATGATATTGCTGAAGGTACTAATAATTTATATTATACAGATGCTAGAGTAGATGCTAGAGCACAATTAAAGATTGATCAAATATTAGATAGTGCTCCAGGTTCTTTAGATACATTAAATGAATTAGCAAGTGCTTTAGGCGATGACCCTAACTTTGCTACTACAATGACTAATAACTTAGCATTAAAATTAAATATATCTGATTTTAATTCTACATTTGATACTAGATTAGCTACTAAATCTACAACAGATATTAGTGAAGGTAGTAATTTATATTTTACTGATGCTAGAGTTGATACACATTTAAACACATCTAATGCTACTAGTGGTCAAGTATTAAATTGGAATGGTACAGATTATACTTGGGTAACACCAACTACATATACAGTTTATACTGATGCAGATGTTGATACACATTTAAATACAAGTTCAGCATTAACTAACCAAGTATTATCTTGGAATGGTACAGATTATGTATGGACACTTTTACCTTCTACTTTTGATGGACAATTTAGTTCGTTAACTGGTGTACCAACTACAATATCAGGTTATGGTATTACAGATGCATTTGACGGTGATTATAATAATTTAACTAATAAACCAACTTTATTTGATGGTGATTATAATAATTTAACTAATAAACCAACTTTATTTGACGGTGACTATAATAGTTTAAGTAATAAACCAACATTAGTAACAGCTCTTAATGATTTAAGTGATGTAAATACATCTAGTATAGATAATGGTTATTTAGTTTATTCACAACAAGCAGGTTCACATAATATACAAGCTTTACATATATCACATGATACATCACCTGATTTAGGTGGTAACTTAAATACTAATAGTCATAATATTACAGGTGGTTTAAAATTATCTGATAATGGTATTATAGAAACTTTTGATACACATACAGGAATAATATCTACTATAACTTTAAATGCACAAACAAGTCATAGTTTATATATTTCAAGTGCTTCAAATAATAAGACTTTAAATGTAACTAATTTAAGCTTATCAAATAATCAAGGTAGTAACATTACAATTATATGGAATCAAGGTTCAACACCTTATATGGTAAATGCATTAAATGTTAATGGTACATCACAAACAATTAATTGGCAAGGCGGTTCAACACCAAATGGTACTGCTAATGGTGTAGATATAATTTCATTTACAATTTATTATACAGGTTCAACATACGTTGTTATGGGTCAATCTGTTAGTTATTCATAGGGGAAATATCATGGGTTCATCGTTTAGTTCTATTGGTCATTCAATGACAAGAAGAGCAATAACAAGTGGAGGGACAACTCCTGCATGGGTTCCGTCTGATCTTAATGTAGCATTATGGATTGATGCTAATGATAGTTCTAGTATTTCTACTTCAGGTGCTACAGTTATTGGTGTAACAGATAAAGCAGGTGTACATAGTTTTAATATAGGCGGTACACCTAATTTAATTAACGATTTAAATAATAAAAATGTTTTAGATTTTAATGGGTCTAATGAGTATATACAAAGTTCAACTTATTATAATACAATAACTGGTGGAAATCATTTTGCTATTGGTATTTTTAAATGGGACAACGTAAACTCAACTTCAGATTCATTGTGGTCTATAGAAACTAATGCAAATCAAAAAAGAGATTATTCTATGAGTTCAGGTGCAAATAATGATACTTGGCCTGGAGAATTAGACTTAGATGGTTTAAGTAGTAATAGGATTAGTTCAACAATTGGTAATCTTCAACAATGGAATTTAATATCATTAAGTAGATATACTTATCAGATTGTTGGTGTTTATTTTAATAAAACAGGTAATCAAATAGGTTTAAGAGTAGATGGGTCTAACGCATTTACACCAGTAAATGATTATGATAATAACTTATCACAAAACCAACAATTAAGGCTAATGAGAAATAGAGCATCGCAAGAATTAGATGGTCGAGTAGCTGAAATATTTTTTATTAATGGTATGCCTGGAACTAGTGGTACTGACATGACACATTTTGAAAAAGCTGAGGGTTATCTTGCTCATAAATGGGGATTAACTGGTCGTTTACCTAATTCACATCCATATAAGAGTAATGCCCCATAACAAAATTTATATAAGACTATAGTTTTATATAAACTCATAAACTAACCAATAGGAGATAATTATGAGAATATCTAACATTGCACACTACTTAGGTGGTGCAGATGATGTTGTTGCTGAAGAGATATTAGAAACCAATCAATTTAAGAAAACAATTTCGAGTGGTGATAATACAGATTTTACAACAACTACATTTACAATAAACGCAGAATTATTTACGGGAACTGTAAGTTATAAAAGAAGTGTTGCCGTTATAGAAAATTTACAAAAAGATAGTAACTCAAATGTTACAACATACACTGATACACAAGTGATAAGAGATAAGGCTGTTGGTGGATTTAGTTTTCTAATACCAAGTACTTTATTATCTGATTTTAATCAAGGTGGTCATGTACATACGTCAAGCCCAGATTCAACAACTCCATATATAGTTGCTGTAAAGGTGCAATGGCAAAACGGTGAAGAAATTAAATCAATAAGGTTCTTATTTATAATAAGATATCAACCTAACTTATAAAGGAATTAAAAATGTCAATAACTTATGGAACATTTACAGATGAGTACGGTAATGTAGGTTTGATAGGCCCACAAGGCCCAGTAGGCCCAACAGGCCCTCAAGGCCCAACAGGCCCAACAGGCCCTACAGGTTTAACAGGAGCAACTGGCCCACAGGGTGTACAAGGCCCTAGAGGAGATCAAGGTGTATCTATAACAGGCCCAGTAGGCCCACAAGGCCCTCAAGGCCCAACAGGCCCAAAGGGTGATAAATGGGATTTTAGTGAATACGTTACAAGTACTGCAATAACAACTAATGACTGGGTATTGTGGTCTAGTGATAATACATTTGTAGAATACAAAATTAGATACTCAGATTTTTTAACAATATCGCAAGGTGCTGTACAAGGTAATGCTGTACAACAAGCTAATGCATATACTGATCAAGCTGTAGCAAACTTAGTTAATGGTTCACCAGCTCAACTTGATACACTTGGAGAAATATCAACAGCATTAAATGATGATGCTAATCTTGCTAGTACTTTAACAGCTAGTATTGCAACTAAATTAGCTATTGCTGATTTTAATACTACATTTGATACAAGACTTGCAACTAAGACAACTGATGATATAGCTGAAGGAAGTGCTTTATATTACACTGAGGCTAGAGTTAATGCTAACATAGCAAGTAAAACAACTGACGATATAGCTGAAGGTGGTAATTTATATTACACTGACACAAGAGCTTATGCGGCTTTTGATCAAAGGTTATCTGTTAAAACTACATCTGATTTAGCAGAAGGAAGTAATTTATACTTTACAAATGCTAGAGTTGATAGTGCTTTTGATACTAGATTATCAACTAAAACTACTGATGACTTATCTGAAGGTAGTGTTAACTTTTATTATACTGATACTAAAGTTGATACAAGAATTGCGGCTAAGAGTATTAGTTATTTAAATGATGTTAATGTTAGTAATGCACAAATAGGTCAAGTATTAAAATGGAATGGTTCTGTATGGGAAAACCAAACAGATCAAACTAATGCTGATACAGATAGTTTACCTGAAGGTTCAAACAATTTATATTATACTGATGAAAGAGTAGATGATAGAATATCTAACTTATTAGTAGCTGGTTCTAATGTTACATTTAATTATGATGATGCTAACAACCAATTAACAATTAGTGCTAATAGTGTTGGTGGTTATGATTTAACAAATAATGATCTAAGTGATATTGGAAACGTAACAGTCACTTCACCTTCTAATGGTCAAGTATTAAGATACAATGGAAGTGGTTGGGTTAATGCTGGTGATGAAGAAACATTATCAAATAACACAACAAGTGATTTAGCTGAAGGTTCTAATTTATATTATACTGATACAAGAGTTAGATCTGCTGTAAGTGCAACTATTGGTACTGCGGGATATAATCAATCTACTGGTGCTTTTAGTATACCTAATAGTACAAATCATATATCTGAGGGTTCTAAATTATTTTATACTGATAGTAGAGTTGATAGTAGAATAAATTCTCAGTTTAAATTAGATGAAGATGATATGGCTTCTAATTCTGCCAGTCATTTTCCAACACAACAATCAGTTAAAGCTTATGTAGATTCACAAGTATCTCATGGTACTTATGACTCATCAGTTAAAACATCGAATTTCACTGTCTCTTCTGGAGATCAATGGACAGGATATTTAATAGATACAGCGACTACGAGTATAACTGTAACTTTACCTACTACACCAAATCATATGCAAAAGGTAAGATTTTTGGATGTTGGTGGTAATTTATCATCAAATAGTTTAACAATAAACCCTAGTGGAAATAGTATTCAGGGTGGTTCTGGTAATTTGAACGTGGCTTTAAATAATGCGGCATTTGAATTAATGTACGTAAATTCTTACGGCTGGTTCTTAACAACTAAATAATAATAAGGAAAACAAATAATGGCTAATTATATAGATATAAAAACAAATAGTCAAATCAACAATCTAACAGTAGACTCAACTACGTTACATGTTGATAGTGCTAATAACAGAGTAGGTATAGGTACTATAACTCCAAGTGTAGAACTTGAAATAGTTGGTGGTATTCTTGCTGACTCGATTGCATTAGACGCATCGTTTACACCAACGAATGCAACTGATGTAACAACTAAAGATTATGTAGATACAGAAATCGCAAGTGCTGTTTCTACTAGTGCTTCTGGTTTACAAGCTACTTCTGAAAAAGGTCAAGCTAATGGTTATGCATCACTAGATAGTAATGCTAAAGTTCCTGCATCTCAACTTCCATCTTATGTAGATGATGTTGCTGAATATGCTAATGTGTCATCATTCCCAACAACTGGTGAAACTGGCAAACTTTATGTAGATCAATCAACTGGTGATATTTACAGATGGTCTGGTAGTTCATATGTACAGATTAATGATTCTGTATCTACTTCAGATTCAGCTACAAGATTAGCAACTGCTAGAGACTTTAGTTTAAGTGGTGATGTAACTGCTTCTGCTGTTTCTTTTGACGGTACTGCAAATGTTGTTTTATCAACTACTGTACCTGAGGCATCTGTTACTCAACATGAGGCGGCTTTAACAATTGCTCAATCACAAGTAACAAACTTAACAACTGATTTAGCGGCTAAATTAGATGCTTCTTCAGTTTCTACTTTTGGTGGAACTTTAATTGACGATGCTGATGCGGCTACAGCTAGAACTACTTTAGGTCTAGGTTCTGCGGCTACTACTGCGGCTAGTGATTATGCTACTGCGGCTCAAGGTGCTAAAGCTGACACTGCTTTACAAAACATTAACAGTGAATCAATTGATGAACTAAGTGATGTTACAATTACTACAGCATCATCTGGTCAAGTTATTAGACATGATGGTTCTAACTTTGTAAATGCTCAATTAGCGTACACAGATTTATCTGGTACACCAACTAATGTATCTGATTTTACTAATGACAGTGCATTCATATCTGACATTACAAATGAAAACATTGGTGACTTATCTGATGTAACTATTACTTCTGCATCTAATAAAGATGCTTTAGTTTACAATGGTTCTGCATGGGTAAACAATGCTAATGTATCTTTTGGTAAATGGGATACTACAGTTAAAACTAGTTCATTCTCTGTTTCTTCAGCTGAATACTGGCAAGGTTTCTTTATAGATACTACGTCTGCGGCTGTAACAGTAACTCTACCTGGTTCTCCAAGTAGTGGTGAATTAGTTAAGATTGTTGATGTTGGTGGTAACGCGGCGTCTAACAATATAACTATTGCTAGAAATGGTAATAACATACAAGGTGACGCATCTGACTTAACAGTTGCAACTTCAAGAGCTGGTTTTGAACTTATGTTCATTAGTTCTTATGGTTGGGTTTTAACTAATAAGTAATAATAATTTTGTGTGGCTCATTTATTTGGGCCACACACAATATAAGGAATTTTAAATGTCACGATATATAGAAATTAAGATACCTGACACAGCCAATGTAATTGAGAATACAAATACAATGGCCGCAGGTACAAATACTTTAAATAATATAACTACAGCAACAGCATCAACTGGTTATGGTTATAATACTTTAGAGGCTTTAACAACTGGGGATGGTAATACAGCTTTTGGTTCTCAGGCTTTAGATGATACAACAACTGGTTTTAGTAATACTGCTTTTGGTACAGATGCCTTAACAACTAATATAGGTGGTAGTGAAAATACTGCTGTTGGTTACAGAGCGGGAACTTCAGTGGTAGGTACAGGTAATACAGCTGGTTATAGAAATGCATTGTTTGGATATAATGCTGGGTATAGTATGAGTACAGGTTCTTATAATACTCTTATCGGTGCTAAAACTGGAGAGAATATATCTACAGGTACTATGAATATTTGTTTAGGTTACGGTGCACAACCATCTACTGCTACAACAAGTTATGAAATTGTATTAGGTGCAAGTTATCCTTTCAAATTTAGAATACCAGGAATGACTAGTAGTGCTAGTGATGGTGATCTATTAACTTATCAAGCATCAACAGATTCATTTGTTATTGCGGCACCTGGAAGTGGTGGTGTTACAGATATCGATGGCTTATCAGATGCTATTTATGATGCAGATCATAACATTGGTATTGGTGATAATGCAATGGATAACATAACTGCTGGAAGTGGTATTGATAATATTGGTATTGGTCATAATGCAGGAACAGCTATAACTACAGGTGATAGAAATACTATTGTTGGAGATAATTCAGGAGTAGCTATAACTAGTGGTGGTTCTAATATTGTTTTAGGTGCACAAGCTTTACAAGCAAACTCTACAGGTAGTAATAATATTGCAATTGGTTACTCTGCTTTACAAAATCATACAGCGGCAAACTGTGTAGCAATTGGTACTAACTCATTAATTAATAACACAGCTGGAAATAATGTTGCTGTTGGTTACGGTACTGGTGATAGTGTTACTACTGGTAATACTAATACATTTATTGGATATTATGCTGGTCAATCAATTACAACTACTAAAGATAACGTTGCTGTTGGTGGTTACGCTATGTACAATGCAAGTGCTGGTGAAAAAGCTGTTGCTATTGGTAGAAGTGCATTAAGTGATAACCAAGCAAACGGTACTATAGGTATTGGGTATCAAGCTGGTGTTAAAAACACAACAGGTTCTTGGAATACATACATAGGTTATGAAAGTGGTAGACTTACTACAACTGGTTCTGAAAACTGTTTACTAGGTATGAGATCTGGTTGGGATTTAGTTACAGGTGGTTATAATACTTGTATAGGTTCAAGAGCAGGTGAGAATGTTTTAGGAAGTAGTAATACTTTAATTGGTTGGAGTTCTGGTTCAACATTAACTTCTGGTAGTAATATAACTACTTTAGGTTACGATGCAGAACCAAGTTCAGCTACAGCAACAAATGAAATTACTTTAGGTAATTCCAATGTTACTTCATTAAGAATACCTGGATTAACTGGTTCAGCAACTACAGGAGATGTATTAACTTGGAATGGTACAGATATAACTTTTGCTTCTGCTTCTGGTGTTTCAGATATAAATGGTTTATCAGATGCTATTTATGATTCAGATCATAACTTAGGTTTAGGTGACGAGGCTATGGATGCTATTACATCTGGTGTTGATAATATAGCTATAGGTTACAGATCAGGTACAAATATAACTACTGGTAATAGAAACGTATTTTTAGGAGACATGGCAGGTTTTGCTAATACAACAGGTGGTAATAACATTGCTATTGGTAAAGATGCTTTTGGTTCTTCTCAAAGTGGTATTAATAACGTATCTATAGGTTATCAATCAAACTCAACTGGTACATCTCATAACAACACAAGTATAGGTTCAAATGCAAACAAAGTATTAACTACTGGACAAATGAACGTAAGTGTTGGTGAATCAGCTGGTTTAGCAATGACTACAGGTAGTAGTAATACTTTTATTGGTAAGAATGCCGCTGATAGTTTTGTTGATGGTTCTAATTGTACAGTTATTGGTTACAATGCTGAGGCTTCAGCAACAAATGCTACAAATGAAATTACACTTGGAGATACTAATGTTGATTCTTTAAGAATACCAGGATTAACTTCAAGTGCATCTAGTGGTGATGTATTAACATTTAACGGAACAGACATTACTTTTGCTTCTGCTTCTGGTGGCGGTGCTAGTGACATTGGTGATTTAACAAGTGCTGTATATGATACAGACCACAACTTAGGATTAGGTAGTGGTGCTACAGATGCTATTACTACTGGAACAGATAACATTGGTATTGGTGAAAATGCTGGAACAAATATAACTAGCGGTACTGATAACATTGCAATAGGTTATAATACTTTATCAGCGGCTACAACTAATGGCTCTAATATAGCTATTGGTACTCAAGCAGGCCAATCAACTACTAACTATCATAACGTATTTATTGGTTATACTTCTGGTAGAGATACTACAAGTGGTCAAAGTAATACTGCTGTTGGAAACTTCTCATTGAGACAAAACGTTACTGGTCAACAAAACGTTGCTGTAGGTAGAAGTTCATTGCTGAATAATACAGGTAGTTCTAGTACTGCTGTGGGTTATAATTCTTTATTTACTCAATCTAGTGGTTCAGATAATACTGCTGTTGGTGAAAGTGCAATGTCAAACTTAACAACTGGTTATACTAACACAGCAATAGGTAAGGCCGCAGGTCAACAAATAACTACAGGTGCTAACAATACATTTGTTGGTTTTAGTGCTCAACCAAGTTCAGCAACAGTAAGTAATGAAATTACTTTAGGTAATAGTAGTGTTACTGTAGTTAGAACTAATGGTTCAATAATGCCGTTCACTGATAATGCTCAAGACTTAGGTTCTTCAAGTTTACAATGGCAAAACATTTATACTGGTGACTTACACTTATCTAATGAAAGACACAAGGAAGGTAACTCAGTTGATGGGACTACTGGTAATTGGACAATTCAAGAAGGTGCTAATGATCTTTATATTATTAACAACAAAAATGGTAAGAAGTTTAAATTCTGCCTAAAGGAGATTGAATAATGGCTTTATACGTAGGTGGAACAGTTTTATCTGGCGGAGGTTCTAGCCTTGAAACTTTTAGAAATAAAATAGTAAATGGTACTATGGATGTATCTCAACGTGCTCAATCAGCTAATAGTATTTCAAATAGTACAAGTACATTTCATACATTAGATAGATGGAAACTTAAAACTTTACAAGGTGGTACGTGGGGAATGGAACAAAAGAAGTTAGAGGATTATACTCAACAAACTTTAGGTTCTACTGACATAATACCTTTAGGTTCAGGTTTAAAATCTTCATTAAAAATTACTTGTGAAACAGCAGAGGCAAGTTTAGCTAGTTATAGTTATACTACTCTTCATTATGCTTTAGAAGGTAGAGATCTTCAAGATTTATCTTATGGTACAAGTACACCAAGTGATAGTACACTTTCATTTTGGGTTAAATCAAATGTTACAGGTACTTATATTGTGTTTTTTAATAACACAGATTATGCAGGTGGTATATCTCAAAGTTATACTATTAATTCTGCTAATACTTGGGAACAAAAAGAAATAACTATACCAGGAGATAGTGCTAGAAAATATAGAGATGATGTTAATAAATCTTTAACTATAGATTTTTATGTAGCTTATGGAAATCAAAGTGGTGCATTAAACACTAGTTGGAATACTGTAAGTAGTAGTCAAAAAGCAACAGGACAAGTTAATTTAGCTGGTACTGTAAATAATGAATTTTGGTTAACAGGTGTTCAATATGAAAAAGGAAGTTCTAAAACTGACATAGAAATTTTGCCTTATGGTGTGAATTTACAGAGATGTCAGAGGTATTATGAAAAAGC
>Ga0255784_10000438_pt1 | contig 33245 bp, 26 predicted proteins | sample 101ome_14_FD_179982 | JGI IMG/M metagenome (GOLD analysis project Ga0255784, IMG submission 179982) | Coastal salt marsh microbial communities from the Groves Creek Marsh, Skidaway Island, Georgia - 101403AT metaG (version 2) | ecosystem: Environmental > Aquatic > Marine > Intertidal zone >...
CCGACCACCAGTGTATTGGGCAGGGTCACAGAATCTCGATAACGATACTCGGATGCTACTTCCACCTGACACGGCAAGCCTGCGAGAGATTCGATCCAGTATCGTGCTACCAAGCCCGCATGGTAGCTTGTGCCGCAGGCAAGAATTTGCACGGCTGACACCTGAGGAAATAGTTCCGCCGCCCGCTCACCGAAAAGACTGTCTGAGGGTAAGCCCTCACCAGCGGTATCCCGAAGACGCGCCGGTTGCTCATAGATCTCCTTGAGCATGTAGTGATCGTGTTGGCCGAGGTCGTCCTCGTCACTTTGCAAGGCCAAGCGCGTGCGAGGGCGATCTATCTGCGCGCCGCTAACATCGAAAATGGTGAAGCTATCGGCATTTAATTCCGCGATATCGCCATCTTCCAAATAAACAAAGGTGTCAGTGACCGACTTCAGGGCGAGCGTGTCAGAGCCTGCAAAGTGTTCACCAATCCCCACGCCCAATACCAGCGGGCTGCCTTGCCTCGCGACGATCACCGTATCCGGCGCCTGTCGATCAATGATCGCCAGCGCGTAGGCACCTTCTAATTGCCGCACGGACTTGGTGACCGCTGAGAGCAGATCACCCTCTTCCTCAACCGCGCGGGCGATCAAATGCGCCGCCACTTCGGTATCTGTTTCCGAGAGAAACTCGCACCCTGCCTGAGTTAGGGTTTCGCGGAGTTCGGCGTGGTTTTCGATAATACCGTTGTGAACGACAGCGATCCGATCTGCCGCGATATGGGGGTGAGCATTCGCGACAGAGGGCTCTCCGTGGGTAGCCCACCGCGTATGCGCAATGCCAGTGCCCCCCTGAATTGGCGCTGCTTGTTGCGCCTCCTCCAGAGCAGCAACCCGGCCCTCACGCTTGTGAAACTGCAAATTTCCGCTGCGATCAATAAGCGCAATTCCCGCAGAGTCATATCCGCGATACTCAAGCCTCCGGAGACCCTCCAGCAGAATCTCTGTGCAGTCTCTGCGCGCCGTTACGGCAACGATGCCGCACATTAATCTGTCTCCTCTGGCTTTGAAGGTCGGCGCCAGCCATCCACGTTGCGCTGCCTGCCTCTGGCAACCGCCAATTGGTCTGCCTTGACGTCTTCGGTAATGGTGGAGCCTGCAGCAACAAAACCACCGGACGCAATAGTAACGGGCGCAACCAGCGTGCTGTTAGACCCCACAAATACCGACTCGCCCAGTACGGTGCGAAATTTATTCGCGCCATCGTAATTACAGGTGATCGTGCCTGCGCCAACGTTGCTTTTCGAGCCAACATCCGCGTCGCCCAAATAAGCAAGGTGACTCGCTTTAGCACCAGGGCCTAGATGCGTGTTTTTAATTTCGACAAAATTGCCCACCTTCGCCCGCTCATCAATCACGGTGCCGGGACGGATGCGTGCATAGGGGCCGATACTGGCGCCCGCTTTGATCACCGCCCCCTCAATATAGGTGAAAGGATGAATCTGAGCTCCCTCGCCGATAACGCTGTTCGCTAGAACACAGTTAGCGCCTACCGCCACGCCGTCAGCAAGAACGACAGCCCCCTCAAATACCGTGTTCACATCAATACGCACATCACTGCCGCATTGCAGCGTACCGCGAATATCCAGTCGTGAACGATCGGCGATAGAAACGCCCTGGCTCAACAGTTGGTCAGCCAAAGCGCCTTGATACAAACGCTCTAGCTGCTCGAGCTGTTGCGGTGTGTTAACACCCAGACAATCGAGGGCGTTATCGGACGCCACCACCGTAACCCTTTCTTCCTCTGCTACGGCAAGTCTCAAAACATCCGGGAGGTAATATTCGCCTTGGGCATTGTTGTTAGTGAGTCGCTCCAGATACTGCCGCAAAGTCGCTGCGGGCGCTGCCAGCACCCCCGTATTAATCTCACGGAGGGTTTTCTGATCGGGGCTGGCGTCTCGCTCCTCGACGACACCCTGAAAATTGCCCCGTGCATCACGGAGCACGCGCCCATAACCCGCAGGATCCGGCAGATTCGCAGCAAGCATGGCCAAACCAGATGCCGCCACGCTCACGACCTCGCTCAGAGAATCGGCCTGTATCAGGGGCACATCGCCAAAAAGGACCAACACCGTGCTGGCCGCGTGACAAGCATCGATGGCCTGTTGCACCGCATGACCCGTGCCCAGCTGTTGCGGCTGGAGATGGCACTGCACGTCGGGGGCCGTTACGGCGGCCGTTACTGACTCGGCGTCATGGCCCACCACCACATGAAGACGCCCGGCACCCAGCCGCCGTGCAGTCTCCAGCACGTGACAGACCAGGGGCTGACCTCCCAGCGGGTGCAACACTTTGGCTGTGCTGGACTGCATGCGGCTACCGTGTCCGGCAGCCAAAATAATGACCTCAAGCATAGTCAGGCCCAATTATCTGGCGGCAAATCTGACGCCATGATGAAGTCCACCGCGGGTTTTGCAAGCAAGAAGCGGGCGATCGCCCAACAAACACCGGAAATAAGGGGGATTGGGTTGTGAATTATCCGCGGCCCGCGCGATTTTTTAACTTACGCAGGGTCGCAAGTTGCGCAGTCGCTTCAGCGAGTTGCGCGGAGGCGCGACCATAGTCGATTTCACCTTGCTGATTCGCCAACGTCTCCTCGGCATCCTTTCTCGCGAGTTCGGCGGCGGCTTCATCGAGGTCGTCTGCCCGAACAGCGGTGTCAGCTAGCACAGTGACAACGTCACCTTGCACCTCAATAAACCCCCCCGAGGCATAGTAAATCTGCTCGGCGCCACCTTGTTCCACGATGCGGATAGGGCCAGGGATAAGGCGAGTCAGCAAAGCGGCGTGGCCGTAACACACACCCAGCTCGCCCTCAACGCCGGTCGCGACCAACAGCTCCACCAGCCCCGAGTAAATCTGCGCCTCGGCACTGACAATATCGCAGTGTAGGGTCATCGCCATCTCTCAGTTCCCTCGGCGCCTTAGAGCTTGGCCGCCTTCTCCACCGCCTGCTCAATGGAGCCCACCATATAAAAGGCCTGCTCCGGCAGCTGGTCGTAATCACCCGCAAGAATGCCCTTAAAGCCCGCAATCGTATCCTTCAGGGAAACGTAAATACCGGGAGATCCGGTAAAGACCTCGGCTACATGGAAGGGCTGTGAAAGGAAACGCTCAATTTTTCGCGCTCGCGCCACAATCAATTTATCTTCTTCCGAGAGCTCGTCCATACCCAGAATGGCAATAATGTCTTTCAACTCCTTGTACCGCTGCAACACCGTCTGAACGCCGCGGGCTACGTCGTAGTGCTCCTGACCAATAATGAGCGGGTCGAGCTGGCGCGAGGTGGAATCGAGGGGATCGACCGCCGGATAGATACCTTTGGCGGCAATATCTCGGCTCAGTACCACAGTAGAGTCAAGGTGGGCGAAGGTGGTTGCGGGCGAGGGATCCGTCAAATCATCCGCCGGAACATACACCGCCTGGATCGAGGTAATCGAGCCCGTCTTTGTAGAGGTAATGCGTTCCTGTAGCACGCCCATCTCTTCGGCCAGCGTAGGCTGATAACCCACCGCGGAGGGCATCCGCCCCAAAAGCGCCGAAACCTCGGTACCCGCCAGCGTATATCGATAAATGTTATCCACAAACAGCAGAACATCGCGGCCCTCATCGCGGAATTTCTCCGCCATGGTCAAACCGGTCAGCGCGACGCGAAGGCGGTTGCCAGGTGGCTCGTTCATCTGCCCGTAAACCATGGCCACCTTGGATTTGCTCATTTCTTCGACGTTAACCACGCCGGATTCCTGCATCTCGTAGTAAAAGTCGTTACCTTCACGGGTGCGCTCACCCACACCCGCAAAAACAGACAGGCCGGAGTGCTCAGTAGCAATATTGTTAATCAGCTCCATCATGTTGACGGTTTTGCCCACACCGGCACCACCAAACAAGCCCACCTTGCCGCCCTTGGCGAACGGGCAGACCAGGTCAATCACCTTGATACCCGTCTCCAACAGGTCATCGGATGCGGCAAGCTCTTCATAAGTGGGGGCGGCTCGGTGAATCGCCGCACGCTCTTGCTCTCCGATAGGCCCCTTCTCATCAATCGGGTTACCCAACACATCCATGATTCGACCGAGAGTCTCTGTTCCCACAGGCACCGATATCGGGGCGCCGGTGTTTTCAACGCTCAGGCCACGGCTGACCCCCTCAGAAGGGCCCATTGCGATGGCACGCACCACCCCGTCTCCCAGCTGCTGCTGCACCTCAAGCGTCAAGCCCTTGTCGGCGACTGTCAGTGCGTCATACACCTGGGGCACGCTGTCGCGGGGAAACTCCACGTCGATGACCGCGCCAATAACCTGTACGACCTTTCCGCTACTCATTTTTCGGTCCTCGTTTCAAAACTGGTGTGACGAACACTGCGCCACTTACTTTTTCCTGAGTCAGGGCGTTAGCCAATGGCCGCTGCGCCCCCCACAATTTCTGCCAATTCTTGAGTAATCGCCGCTTGTCTGGCTTTGTTGTAAACCAGTTGCAACTCATCGATCAGCTCGCCGGCGTTGTCGGTTGCGTTCTTCATGGCGATCATGCGCGCCGCCTGTTCACAGGCACCGTTCTCAACCACCGCTTGATAGACCAAAGATTCGATGTAACGAATCATTAATGCATCCAGTAGTTCCCGCGCATCAGGCTCATAAATGTAGTCCCAGTGATGGGAAAGCGATGCGCGCTCTTCCGGCTTCAGCGGCAATAATTGCTCGACCCGGGGCGACTGGGTCATGGTATTCACAAACTCATTGCCCGCCAGAAACAAGGCATCAATCCGGCCTTCGGTGTACGCGTCGAGCATGGTCTTCACGCCGCCTATCAGATCTTCAATCGACGGCTCTTCGCCGAGATCCCTGACAGAGGCGGTGACGTTTCCCCCGACGCTGGCGAAGAAGCCCGATGCTTTGGCGCCGACCAAACACAGCTCAACTTCCACGCCCTGATCTTGCTGCGCGCGCATCGCCTGGATTGCCGCCTTAAACAAATTAATATTCAGGCCGCCACACAGTCCGCGATCGGTCGAAACAATAATGTAACCCGCGCGCTTGATCTCCCGGGCCTGCATATAGGCATGGCGATACTCGGGAGTTGCATTGGCAATATGTCCCACCACAGCGCGCATTCGCTGAGCATAGGGTTTACCCAACTCCATTCGATCCTGAGCGCGCCGCATCTTGCTAGCAGCTACCATCTCCATGGCGCTGGTGATCTTTTGAGTACTTTGAATACTCGAGATCTTGGTGCGGATTTCCTTGCCAACAGCCATTGCGGGTTACCAGGTCTGAGTCGACTTAAAGGCTTCTAAAGCAGACTTAAACGCCGCCTCGCGCTCGTCGTTCCAATCGCCGTCTGCCTCAATCTGCTGCATGACGCCAGCACACTCTGCACGCATATAGCTGAGCAAAGCTGACTCAAAGTCGCTGATTTTCGCAACCTCGACGTCCCGCAAATAGCCTTCATTACCGGCATAGAGAAGCACGCCCATGTCGGCTATCGACAGCGGTGCATACTGTTTTTGCTTCATCAGTTCGGTAATGCGCTCGCCGTGGTCCAGCTGCGCCTTAGTGGCGTCATCCAAATCCGAGGCAAACTGGGAGAACGCCGCGAGTTCTCGGTATTGCGCCAACGCGGTTCGGATGCCGCCCGAGAGCTTTTTCACAATTTTGGTCTGTGCCGCACCACCAACCCTCGAAACAGAGATGCCTGCGTTCATCGCGGGTCGGATGCCAGCGTTGAACATGTCAGCCTCAAGGAAGATCTGGCCGTCGGTAATCGAGATCACGTTGGTCGGTACAAAAGCGGACACGTCCCCTGCCTGTGTTTCAATCACGGGGAGGGCCGTTAGCGAGCCGGTCTTGCCCTTAACCGCGCCGCCCGTGAACTGTTCGACGTAGTCGGCATTAACACGGGCCGCTCGCTCGAGCAGGCGGGAATGCAGGTAGAACACGTCACCGGGGTAGGCCTCTCGACCGGGTGGTCGTCTCAGAAGCAAAGAGATCTGGCGGTATGCCACCGCCTGTTTGGAAAGGTCGTCATAAATGATGAGCGCATCCTCACCACGATCGCGGTAGTACTCGCCCATGGTGCACCCCGCAAAGGGCGCAAGGTACTGCATGGCCGCCGGATCCGAGGCGTTGGCTGCCACAACAATGGTATGGTCCATAGCGCCATGCTCTTCGAGCTTGCGCACCACAGACGCGACCGAAGAGGCTTTTTGGCCGATGGCAACGTAAATACATTTAATGCCGGTACCCTTCTGGTTAATGATGGCATCAACTGCAATGGCTGTTTTTCCAATCTGGCGATCGCCAATGATCAGTTCTCTTTGGCCGCGACCAATCGGCACCATGGCGTCGATCGCTTTGAGGCCGATTTGAACCGGCTGATCAACCGATTGCCGGGCAATAACGCCAGGCGCAATCTTTTCGATCGCATCGGTCATCTTGGTCTCAATCGCACCCTTGCCGTCGATCGGATTACCCAGGGAGTCAACCACACGACCCTGAAGCTCGGGCCCAACCGGCACCTCGAGGATGCGGCCGGTGCAACGGCATGTTTGGCCCTCGGCCAGCCGCTTGTAATCACCCAGCACCACCGCGCCCACAGAATCTCGCTCGAGGTTGAGTGCCAAACCAAAAACACCGCCCTCAAACTCGATCATCTCGCCGTATTGGACTTCGGTCAGACCATGAATACGGATAATACCGTCCGTAACGGATACGATGGTGCCCTCATTGGTCGCCTGCGAGGTGACTTCAAGCGCGTCGATCCGCTGCTTGATGAGATCGCTGATTTCCGAGGGGTTAAGCTGTTGCATGACTAGTCCTCTGTCATTGATTCAACGAGCCGGCCAGTTTGTTCAGGCGGCCGCGAATAGAGCCGTCGATCACCAGATCATTGGCCCGAATAAGAGCCCCTCCCAACAGTGAGGGGTCGGTTTCAGAAGTCAGGGTGACGCTGCGTGCCAGCCGAGCCTCCATAGATGCAGTGAGTTGGTCCGCCTCAGCGTCGCTAAGGGAATACGCGGAAGTGACATGAACCGCCACCGCGCTTTCTACAGACTGCTTAAATTGCTCGAACAACGCTGCCACCTCAGGCAGCAATGCCAGTCGTCCGTTGTCAGCGAGCACGTGGAGCAAATTGCCTACGGCCTGCGGTAGAGACTCGCCCGCCAGTGACATCAAGGTGCCGGCACGCTCTGCCGCCGTTTGATCAGGGCGTCTGAGCGCAGCAGCCACCTTTGGCTCAAGCGTCAAAGCCGCAAGCTGCGCTAGCGATTCCTTCCAGACATCCAGCTGTTTCGCCTCGCGAGCGTGTTCGAAGGCGGCACGCGCATAAGGTCTGGCAAGTGTGGTCGGCTCTATCACAGATTACGATCCCGCAGAGAGGGTCTTGAGCAAATCGGCATGTTTGTCAGCATCGATTTCGGCGCCAAGGATTTTTTCGGCCCCGGCCACCGCAAGCGCGCTGACCTGTGTCATCAGTTGTTCTTGCGCTCGAGCCCGCTCCTGCTCTATCTCAGCAGATGCGGCTGCCTTGACGCGCTCAGACTCGGCTATCGCCGCCTGCTTGGCCTCATCTACAACGGCCTGGGCTCGCTTGTTAGCCGCCTCAATAATCCCCGCGGCTTCCCGCTTGGCTTCCGCCAGTTGTTCAGTGGCTCGCTTTTGCGCCAGCTCAAGGTCGTGCCCTGCGCGATCCGCTGCGGCGAGACCTTCTGCGATTTTGCCCTGGCGCTCTGCCATCGCGGCAGTGATCGGCGGCCATACATAGCGCATGCAAAACGCCACAAACGCGACGAAGGCAATGAGCTGTCCGATCAAAGTGAGGTTAATGTTCACACGCTGCTCCTGTGGTGTTCATGGGACAGGTTTTGTTGCGCCCCAGAAAAAAGAAGGCGATTAGCCCGCGACCACAAAAATCAGGTACATGGCAATTCCCACGCCAATAATGGGGATCGCGTCGACCAGACCCGCACCCAGAAAGAAAGTACCTTGTAATTTGGGTGCTAGCTCGGGCTGTCGCGCAGAGCCCTCAATCAACTTACCGCCCAGAATGCCCACGCCGATAGCGGCGCCCATTCCACCCAACCCCATCATGATGGCGGCGGCAACGTAAATCAGTTCCATGGTTATCTCCTAAAATACACAGTGAAAATCAATGGTCCTCGTGCGCCATGCTGAGGTACACGATGGTCAGAACCATAAAGATAAAAGCCTGCAAGGTGATTACCAAAATATGGAAAATCGCCCAGCCTATCTGTAACAGCGCTGCGGGCAACATCCAAAACAGCCCAACGCTGAACAACGCGGCGATCAGAATAAAAATCATCTCACCAGCATACATATTGCCGAACAGTCGCAAGCCCAGAGAAAAAGGCTTTGCCAGCAATCCCACGACCTCCATAAAGAGATTTACGGGGATAAAAAGGGGGTGGTTAAACGGGTTCATTGTCAGCTCCCTGACAAATCCAAACCCCTTTACCTTGATCGAGTAAAACAGCATCAGTACAAATACGCCAATAGCCATGCCCATGGTGATATTTGGGTCGGTGGAAGGGACGATTTTCTGGTAGTCGACCCCCGCCAACATCAGTGAATGGGGGATCAAATCCACTGGGATCAGATCCATTAAATTCATTAGGAAGACCCAGACAAAAATCGTCAGTGCTAACGGGGCGATGAGCGGGTTACGTCCGTGAAACGTGTCCTTGACCGTGCCGTCAATAAACTCGACGACCATTTCTACGAAGTTGACCCAGCCCGCAGGCACCCCTGCTGTTGCCTGGGTTGCAACACGGCGAAAAAGCCAGCAAAAGACGATGCCCAGCCCGACTGACCACAACATAGAGTCAACATGGACGGCGTTAAAGCCCATTGCGGCAATTTCATCGGCGCCGTGAGCCAGCGTCCACTGGCCTCCTTCAGGTGCCGTGCTACCGTCATAACGCGCATATCCCTCGGGCAACTTGCCATAGGTCAAATTGGTCAGGTGGTGAACGATGTACTCTGATACGGTTTGACTGTCGCCGTTTGCCGCCATTATTGCCGCGAAGCTCCCTGCACCTTAACTAAAAGGCCGCCAATTTAATCTTCTTGTCCGCCATACCGGCCGGACCACTTGCTTTTCGCTACCAGCGCTGTGGGCAAAAACAGACCCATCGCACTCCCCGCTAGCACTGCCAAGGGGTGACTACCCGGCCTCATGGCAAAAAGGGTAGCGAAGCCCAAAGCGGCTAGGCTGTATCGAGCCAATCCCAGCCATATCGGGCTGAACGTGGACCGAGCCGACGTCAGGGCCAGCGCGACCCAGCCGGTCGGCAGCAGCACAACCACCGCGCCCAGCAACATGTCCAGAGAAATGTGAACGCCATATATTGCTCCGGCAACCGCGGCGGCGACACAAATGACCAGCATTGTCGCCAAAACGGCTTTTAAGAGCCGCTTGCGTGTCGTCGCGAAAGGTCCGGAAAAAGCGTGTTCGGCCAAGATAAACCCAGCCCCCCTCTCATGCGGGGGGGAGTGTAGATGAAAGGCCTAAACCCTTCAACATATAGGATTTAATCCAATCTCTTCAAAATACCGTCCAGCTCATCGAGGGTCGTGTATTGTATTTCCAGCCTGCCCCGGCCGTTCTGCTGATGGTGAATTCTCACGCGGGCACCAAAGCGATCACTCAAATCCTGCTCCAGGCGGCTCACGTTGGGATCCTTATGCGGCTTCGCCGCGGAATCGGCACCCCAGCTTTTGACGAGGGCTTCCGTTTGGCGGACCGACAGACCGCGCTTGGCCACCTGTCTCGCAGCTCTCAGCTGGTCCGCGCTGTCGAGTCCCAGCAGGACTTTGGCATGCCCCACCTCAATCGCGCCCTGACCCAGCATTTGTTGAATATCGCCATGCAAATTCAGCAGCCGAAGGCTATTGGCAACAGCAGAACGGGAGCGACCCACCGCTTGCGCAATCTGCTCTTGATTCAGGCCGAATTCATCTTGGAGCCGCTTTAAACCAAAGGCCTCTTCCACCGGGTTTAAATCTTCTCGCTGAATGTTTTCGATTAACGCGATGGCAATCGCATCTTCATCGGGCACGTCGCGAATCACCACGGGCACGCGGTCTAGGCCCGCGAGCTGCGCCGCCCGCCAGCGTCTCTCTCCCGAGAGAATCTCGTATCGATGCTGAGATATCGGGCGAACCACCACCGGCTGCAAAATACCTTGCGCCTTAATACTGGCTGCCAGTGTATCCAGCGCCTCTGGCTCGAACTCGCTTCGCGGTTGGTAAACGCCGCGTTGTAATTGTTCTATCGGGATTTCACTCAGCGGCGCCGAAGGCTCTGAAGCGCCCTGAGTGTCGGCGGTGCCGGTTGCTACCTGAGGTGGTTTCGCCGCGACACTGGCGCCGAGTAGCGCTTCGAGGCCTCGATTTAATTTTCGCTTTTGCACCATTAAGTGTTGTCCTTAGGATGGTGTTCTTGCCGACGCATAAACTCCCCCGCCAGAGCCATATAAGCGGTGGCGCCGCGCGCAAGACGATCATAAACAATTCCTGGCAGCCCATGACTGGGCGCTTCGGCCAAGCGAACATTCCGCGGAATCACCGTGCGGTATACCAACCCCTCAAAATGTTGATGAAGCTGCTCAGAGACCTCGTTGGTCAGCGCATTTCTGGGGTCGTACAGCGTGCGTAGTATCCCCTCGACGCGCAAAGCGGGATTCACTGTCTGGTTAATAGAACCCACCGTCTCTAGCAAAGCAGATAAACCCTCCAATGCAAAATACTCGCATTGCATGGTAATCAGCACCGAATCTGCCGCAACCAGCGCATTAAGGGTGAGCATGTTCAGTGATGGGGGGCAATCAATGATGACGAAATCGTATTGTTCCCGCGCCGCTTCTAGACCCTGCTTTAGTCGTTGTTCTCGGTCATCCACCGCCAGCAAAGCCACTTCGGCAGCCGTTAAATCGCCGTTGGCGGGCACCACATCCATGCGAAGTTGTGGCAGAGATATTGCGACTTCGGCCAGCGGTGTTTGTTCCACTAACAGCTCATAAGTGCCAGCAGGAATATCGCTTTTGTTGACCCCAACCGATACCGATGCATTACCTTGAGGATCCAAATCGACAAGTAATACCCTTTTTTCCATGGCTCCGAGCGCGGCGGAAAGGTTCACGGCAGTTGTGGTTTTTCCCACACCCCCTTTTTGGTTGGCTATTGCGACAACCTTCATAAAGCCTCACCGTGGCTTCGTTGAATCTTGATCAGATTAAAAGACCAATCCTGTCCCGGCACACTGATTTCGTGTACCGCGCCAAGCCGCATAGTGTCGGGCACAACGGTGCTGATCTCTGCGGCGCTATCGGTAGTCATTGTGTAAAGTGAACCATCATTGCCAAATACATGATCTATTCTGTCCAGCGTTGTTCTCAGATCTGCGAAAGCCCTAGTTACTAAGGCATCGTAAGCACCGTCCGGTGTCCAAGATTCAACGCGCGCCGTCTTGATCTGGATGGTAGTCAAACCCAGCTGCCTTTTCACTTCGGCCAGGAACCGGGTTTTTTTACCATTGCTGTCGAGCAACGTATACCGACTATCGGTGTCAACTATCGCCAGAGGAATGCCCGGGATGCCCGCCCCGGTACCCACATCAAGTCGCTGTGACCCCTGAATAAAAGGTAATACAGCAAGACTCTCCAGGACATGCCTTACCAGTATTTCCTGCCTGTTTCGAATGGCCGTAAGGTTGTAGGTCCGGTTCCATTTCTCTAGCAAATCAACGTATCCGACCAATTGCCTCAACTGAGTGTCACTCAGCGAAAGTCCCATACTCTGCGTCGATGCTTGCAGGAATTGAACGTCGTGATCAGCCATTCGCTGTCGCGCGTGACGACTCCAAAAGCGCGCGTTTCTTGAGATATACCAAGAGTAAAGACATGGCGGCGGGAGTCACACCCGGTATTCTCCCGGCGCGCGCCAAATTAGTGGGTCGAAGATCAGTCAGCTTCTGACAAATCTCATGGGACAGTCCATCCACCTCGTAGAAATTAAGGTTATCGGGAATGACCATGGCCTCGTGTCGTTGCAAACGCGAGACATCTTGTTGCTGACGATCGATATAACCAGCGTATTTTAATTGGATAGTTACCTGTTCAGCGACAGACTCTGCAACAGGTCTGTCTGGCGGGGCAGCGCCGTACAACAACGTTGAGGTGACTTCTGGGCGCTTTAACAAATCGGCCAGAGAGTACTCTCGCGCCAACGGCTTTGCCAGGTGCGGCATGATCTTGCGCGCTACCGCCGAGTCAGGCTGGACATACTCACTCTCAAGACGCCGCTTTTCTCGGCTGATCGCTTCTCTCTTTTCGGAGAAATAGCGCCATTGAGCCTCGCCGACAACTCCCAAGGACCTGCCCTGCTCAGTGAGTCTCAAATCTGCGTTATCTTCTCTTAGCTGCAGGCGGTATTCCGCTCTGGACGTGAACATCCGATAGGGCTCTGTGGTCCCCAGCGTCACCAAGTCATCGATGAGCACACCAATATAAGCCTCATCGCGGCGTGGTTCCCAAGGCGCTCTTTCTCGCACGGCACACGCCGCGTTAATTCCCGCCACCAAACCCTGCGCGGCCGCCTCCTCATAACCCGTAGTGCCATTGATTTGTCCCGCAAAAAACAAGCCAGACACGGTTTTTGTTTCCAACGTATGGCGCAAATCACGCGGATCGAAATAATCGTACTCGATGGCGTATCCAGGTCTCGTGATGTGCGCCTCTTCTAGGCCTTTGATAGATCGCACCAAACCAAGCTGAATATCAAATGGCAGCGATGTTGAAATACCGTTGGGGTAGAGCTCGTGCGTCGTTAGTCCCTCTGGTTCAATAAAAATCTGATGGGAGGTTTTATCAGCAAAGCGATGAATTTTATCCTCGATGCTCGGGCAGTAGCGTGGCCCTACACCCTCGATAACACCGCCGAACAGTGGAGACCGATCAAGACCTGATCGAATCAGCTCGTGGGTCTGCTCATTGGTCTGGGTAATCCAACAACATCGTTGTTCAGGATGATCCTCACGGCTCCCCATCAAGGACATCACCGGGCGAGGTTCATCGCCCCATTGCTCGGCCATCAAGCCAAAATCGACGGATCTGGCATCAATGCGAGGAGGTGTTCCGGTTTTTAGACGACCCACGCGTGGGCAGACCTCCCTCAGGCGATCGGCCAAGCCCACGGCGGCGGCGTCACCCATCCGACCGCCAGAGGCCTGAGATTCACCCACGTGCATTTTACCGTTAAGAAAAGTGCCTGCAGTGAGTACCACCGTCTTTGCTGCAAAAATAATGCCTGAACGGGTAATGACACCCGAAACCGCGTTGCCAATGATCTTTATATCCTCTACGGCATCCTGAAAGATCTCGACATTTTCTGCGTTCTCGAGGGTATTGCGGATCGCCTGGCGATAGAGCACACGGTCGGCTTGAGCGCGAGTCGCCCTCACCGCAGGTCCTTTTCTCGCGTTCAATACCCTGAACTGGATACCGGATAAATCAGTTGCGCGCGCCATAACGCCGCCCATGGCATCCACTTCGCGCACAAGGTGGCTTTTGCCGATTCCCCCGATAGCTGGGTTGCATGACATCTGACCCAACGTGTCTACGGCATGAGTAATCAACAGCGTGCGGGCACCCATCCGGGCAGCAGCCAGAGTCGCTTCTGTGCCCGCGTGTCCACCACCGATCACGATAACGTCATAGCTGTTGGGGTGTTGCATTGCGATCTAACTGCCGTTTGCAAGGGGGTGGGGAGTATAAACGCGCAAACAAACAGGATGAACTCTTCATTGTGTGGAAAGTAGTCGTACTGACTTTCACTCAATACATCATTTAAAAATATTTATTGTTATGAAGAGTATTTAAATATTGTAGTTATTAGAGGCTATGGAATCACGGGATAACAACATTAAAACAATTAAAAACAGACAGTTATGGGAATTATATCTCTTTGGGAAACGCCGTTTAAAGCCCTGCTTCTACCGGGGGTAACCCGTTAGCAAAAATAGGATTGTGTCGCACAAAGATCATGCAAACAGGGTTTCCACGGGGTTTAGTGACTTTTACGCACAGTATTTGTCCTACGGGTGTGGGGACATTAGCCACCTAAGACTTTGTTGTAGATGCCTTGTGGATAAGGCGTGATTAAAGCGAGGTCATTTTCGTTTGCTGTCAGCGTCGACTGCGTGTCACGTGGAATCACCCGATTCAGCGGGATATCCGAATCGAGGGGATCCGATTATTTACCAATGCAGAAAGAAGAAAAAATTTCTCCCAGCAGGTCATCTGCTCGCACGACGCCCGTTATCTCCCCCAGCGTATCGTGTGCCCTCCTCAGATCTTCGGCCAGAATTTCACCCGCGCCAGACCCATTGAACCGATCGATGCCGCTTTGCAGTATTTCTCGGGTTGCCTGAAGGATTGCCACGTGACGTTCTCGGGCACTGAAAGGGGTTGCCACGGTGTCGGTGGAGCGACCCAGTGCGGCTAAAATTGCCGCTTCTAGCGCGTCGATACCCGCACCTGTTGCAGCGGACACGGCAACGGTAACGATGTGGGTTGCTGGTAGCGCCCCGGCTGCGCGCTCCGAGAGGTCAATTTTGTTAAGCACCTGAATTTCAGGAACGCCATTGTCGATGTGCTCTCTTTCACTGTCGTTCGCTTCAGTGTCATCAACAACCCGGATAATGAGATCGGCGGTATCCAGTTCTTTCCGGGCCCGCGCAATGCCCTCGCGCTCGATGGTATCGGATGATTCGCGAATGCCGGCGGTATCGGCAAATTCAAATGCGAGGCCGCCTAGATTAATAGCCTGTTTAACAACATCTCGGGTGGTGCCGGGAACATCCGTAACAATGGCTACCGACTCCCGGGCCAGCCGATTCATCAAACTGCTTTTTCCAACGTTGGGTTTGCCAGTGAGAACGATTTTCGCTGTCTTACTCATCAGAGCGCCCTGTCGGGCATTGATAATGAGCTCGCAAAGTTTGTCCAACGTGCTTGAGAGTTTGAGTTGAACGGATGTATCCGACAGGAAGTCGACCTCTTCCTCCGGGAAATCAATAGCCGCTTCGACATACATTCTGAGCTGTAAGAGTTCGTTTCCGAGCGCGTTTACTGCTTCGGAAAACGCACCCCGCAATGATGCGGCTGCTTGTCGCGCTGCTTGCCGAGTGGGCGCATCGATCAAATCAGCCAGCCCCTCTGCTTGGGTGAGATCAAGCTTGTTGTTCAAAAATGCCCGCTCCGAGAATTCTCCCGGTCGTGCCATTCGTGCGCCCAGCGCATGACAGGCTTCGAGCAGCATAGTGGTGATAACGACCCCGCCGTGGCAGTGTAATTCTGCGACGTCCTCCCCCGTGAAAGAGTTGGGTCCTTGAAAAAGGAGCACCAGCCCTTGATCGATGATGGCGTTCTCATGTCTGAAAGTGCAGAGCGTGGGAGTGCGCGCCTCTAAGCGACGCGTGCATAGGCCTCGGGCGATGGCCCAGGCCTGGCCGCCAGAAAGCCTGATGATCGCCACGCCACCCTTTCCCGGAGGGGTAGCAATGGCGGCGATGGTGTCTTGATCAAGACCAGCGCTGTTGATCAGACCGGCTTGCTGATCCATAAGATCGCTAGAGGCTACCGGCCTCTATGCGCCGGTTTATGACATATTGCTGACCCATCGACAGCAGGTTGTTACAGAGCCAGTAAAGCACGAGGCCGGCGGGGAACCACAGGAAGAAAAATGTAAAGACGATGGGCATCCACTGCATGATTTTCGCTTGCATTGGGTCTGGCGGCGGCGGGTTCAGTTTTTGCATGTAGTACATGCTTGCCCCCATAAGAATAGGTAATACAAAGTAGGGGTCCATTATCGATAGGTCTTCTATCCACAATGCAAACGGCGCCTGGCGGAGTTCTACCGATTCCATTAATACCCAGTACAGCGCTATAAACACGGGCATTTGTACCAAGATGGGAAAACAGCCGCCCAGAGGATTAATTTTTTCTTTTTTGTATAACTCCATCATCGCTTGAGATTGTTTGGCCTTGTCGTTCGCATATTCGTCACGAATGGCCACAATGCGAGGCTGCACTTTTCTCATTCGCGCCATCGATTTGTATCCGGCGGCTGAAAGCTGAAAAAAAGCCAGCTTAACCAGCAGGGTCAAAATAATAATTGCGACCCCCCAATTGATGACCACCGATTGAATGAGCGTGAGCAACCAAAAAAGCGGTTGAGCGATCCACCACAGCCAACCGTAATCAACAACCAGGTCAAGATGGGGTGCCAAATCAGATAGCACCGCCTGATTTTTTGGGCCGACATAAAGCGTGCTGGTTACGGTGGCCGACTCTCCAGGGGCCAGTGAGAGTGCTGGCCCGGTATATCCAATAATATTGAATCCATTGTTGGTATGACGTGTTCTGAAGCGGTGGGTTTCTTCCGCGCTGGGCACCCATGCGCTAACAAAATAGTGCTGGAGCATGGCAACCCAGCCCCCCTGCAAATCTGCTTTGAAGGGACTCTCAGCCATTTCTTCGAAATCAAACTTTTCGAAACGCTGCTCTGTATGAGTGAGCGCGGAGCCGAGAAATGGACGCATGCCCATGCCTGAGTTGTTGTCGCTGGGCGCCGGAGAGCTGTCCCTTTTCAATTGCGCGAACGGTGTGAGTTGAGCGGTGTTGCTCGAACTGTTTTTGATGTCGTGATCAATCACAACGCTATGGCTGCCGCGCGTGAAGCGGAAACGCTTTATGACTTCAATTCCGCCGTCACTGTTTTCGTAACGCAAGTCGATAATCATCGATTCGGTGTCGTCCAGCGCGTAGGAGATGCGGTCTGATTGATAGCGTGCGCGTTTGACTTGATCTATCCCATCTGGACCCACCAGACCCGATTGAGCGACGTAGGTTCTCTGGCTGTTTCTCTCAAGAAGCACGAAGGGGTCAGAGGGGTCCTCTAGGGTTTTTGGATAGTCTCTAAATGCGGCCCCGACCACATCTCCTCCTTCGAGATCAATCACGAGATTGAGAACATCCGTGGTAACTCTCACCAATGAGCCTTGGTTCGTTGCGGCCTCAAGATATGGGTCGCCGCCGGGAGATTCCGCGAGATCTTCCTCGTTTGGCAGGTCATCCTGCACAGGCGCATCACGCGCGGTTAAGCTGCTTTCCGGTAATGAGGCGGCTGCGTCCGTTGCAATGGATTCGACAATGGGGCTCTGCGGGAGTAACGCCTGCTCCTCGGCGGTAAAACGGGTCCACTCCCCCAGCAGCATCAGGCCTAGCAACGCGCTTGCAGCGATCAAAGCGTAACGGGGGATGTCCATGAGTGTTGCCTCAGTCTGATTGACGTTTTGATGGTTGTTGGGGCACCGGGTCATATCCGCCCGCACACCAGGGGTGGCAGCGAGTAACGCGACGCACAGTGAGCCAACAGCCGGCTAGGGTACCGTGGGTCTTCAGCGCGTCAATCCCGTATTCTGAACAAGTGGGTGTGAAGCGACACCATCTTCCGATCCATGGGCTCAATGTTAGCTGATAACCCCGAAGAATAAGGCACAGGCAGCGCGCTACGCCCTGGTCGATGTTGCTTAGTAAGTGCACAGGGCTTCTGCTTTTTTCTCGATAGCTACCCAGAGTGTTTTCAAATCTTCCCGGGCTTTAGCGTTAGTGAGCTGATCTGCAGAGGCTCTCGCCAAAATAACAAGATCGAGCGGATAGGAAGGCCGAGATAGCCGGAACTGTTCTCTGATGATGCGCTTTATCCTGTTTCTTCGATGGGCTTTACGAATATTTTTTTTTGCGACAACGATGCCCAGCCTTGAGGCCGTGGACGAGGACGGAATGGCGAGCACTAAAAAAGATGATGTGCTGACGCGAATACGGGGCGCATCAAATACGCCGCGATAGTCGAGCGGCGAAGACAGCCTTGCCGAGAGAGGAAGCTTTGACATGGGCCACTTAGCTAGGCCCCGCGAGTCGTAACTTATGCCGACAGTCTTTTACGCCCGCGAGCGCGCCGCCGGGAAAGCACTTGGCGGCCATTTTTGGTCGCCATTCGAGCACGGAAACCATGGGTGCGCTTTCTCTTCAGTACGCTTGGCTGGAATGTACGCTTCATGGCATTGACCTACTTGCAAATTGTCTTAGTACGGGACGACGCGCGTGGAGATAGCCAACCTGCTTGCACCATCGACCACGCTCGGGGGCGCGGATTATAGGGGCGGTCGATGCCATTGGCAACCACATGAGTTATGCAGCCTGCATAAGACTTCCCCGGCCGATAATTTTTATCATCCACTGGCCGGTGTGACACCCGACGTTGTGGGGTTGACGAAACACCCACCCAGAAAAATTGCTATTGTTGGCTTTGAGAGCAAGTGGGCGCTTACTCTCTGCGTTTCCAACCGCGCTGGCCTGGGGTCTTGCCGATCGGGAACGCACATATTAACCCAAAGTTGTAAACAGGTTATTCACAGACGCAGAAAAATTTTTCTTGCATCCGTGGAGATTGTTCTGTACGCGCCTTGAATCAAAAAAAACAGTTGATTTCACTAATAAAAATACTTGTTGATAACATTTTATCGGTGTGGATAACTACGCTCCGCGGTAGAGATGTCAGGGTCCGTTTACGCGCACCGCGCTCCTAAAGCGCGTCGCGCCACTGTCACTGCGCCAACACCCCAAAAACCGGAAAAAGACCATAAAAACAGAGATGAGATAAAGGAGCGATTGCGTTGGCAGCCCCTCAGCCGATTACGAATCCCTGGCAGCATTGCTTGCGCCGACTGGGTGGCGATATCCCCCAGCAACAATTCAACACCTGGATAAGACCTCTGCAAGCACAGTGGTGCGAGTCTGGGTTGACCTTGGCCGCGCCCAATCGGTTTATCCGTGACTTTGTTGTGGAGCGATATGTACCCATGATCTCGGCGTATCTCATGGATGTGGTATCGCCTGCTGTTGCCCAGGTATCGGTCATTGTGGCCGGGGATGCCGCGTCCCCGCCCAAACCGCTGCAACCTGTGGAGCGGCCCTCTCAGGGGGCGGCTCCGAAGATTCAGACGGCTGTCCCTTCGTCATCTCGGGCGCCCGCGGCTGCGTTAGTGAGCTCGTCCAGGCTTGTTGAGGGCTATACCTTCGAGCGCTTTGTAGAAGGAAAAAGTAATCAGCTGGCTTTGGCCGCAGCTCAGCAGGTGGCCGAGCACCCTGGCGCGTCTTACAACCCCCTGTTTCTTTATGGTGGTGTGGGCCTGGGTAAAACCCATCTGATGCATGCGGTGGGGAATGCTATGCGGCGACAAAACCCCGATGCAAAAATTGTTTATTTGCACTCTGAACGATTTGTCGCCGATATGGTCAAGGCCCTGCAGTTGAATGCCATTAATGATTTCAAACGATTTTATCGGTCGGTCGATGCTTTGCTGATTGACGACATCCAGTTCTTTGCTAACAAAGACCGGTCTCAGGAGGAGTTTTTTCACACCTTCAATGCGCTGCTTGAGGGCGGGCAGCAAATGATTCTGACCTGCGATCGTTACCCGAAAGAGATGGAAGGTGTAGAGGAGCGTCTAAAATCGCGGTTCGGCTGGGGGCTGACCGTGGCAGTGGAGCCCCCTGACTTGGAGACTCGGGTTGCTATATTGATGAAAAAGGCTGAACAGAGCCACATTGCGCTCGCCCCTGATGCGGCGTTTTTTATAGCCCAGCGGATTCGGTCTAACGTGAGAGAATTAGAGGGCGCCCTTAAGCGGGTCATAGCCAGCGCCAACTTTACGGGTCGCCCATTTGATATTGAGCTGATTAAAGACAGTCTTAAAGATTTATTAGCGCTTCAAGACAAGCAGGTCTCCCTTGATAACATCAAGCGAAAAGCGGCTGAATATTACAAAATCAAGGTCGCTGACCTGATGTCAAAACGCCGCAACAGGAGCGTTGCCAGGCCGCGGCAGGTTGCCATGGCGCTGGCCAAGGAGCTGACGCAGCACAGCCTGCCCGAGATAGGAGACGCTTTTGGCGGTAGAGATCATACGACAGTGCTCCACGCATGCCGTAAGATAAAGGAGTTGCGCGACACCAACTCCGACATCAGTGAGGACTATCAGAACCTGTTGCGTTCGCTGACGACATAATGGTGCGCTGGAGACCTTGCGCTATCTGTGCCCTTTTATTGCCCCATAACCTGAGCTCAAAGACATGAAATTCTCGATTGCCCGCGACACGCTGATCAAACCACTCAATTTAGTAGCGGGAGTGGTAGAAAGGCGCCAGACGTTGCCGATTCTCTCCAATGTGCTGATCGCGCTTGAAGGCTCCAAGCTATCCTTAACGGGCACGGACTTGGAGGTCGAGCTTGTTGGCCGCTTGGATCTAGAGGCGCCCGGTGTGGATGGCGACGTGACCGTGCCAGCTCGCAAGCTGGTGGATATTTGTAAGTCCTTGCCAGAGGGTTCTAATATAGAATTTTCCATTGAGGGGGGCAAGGCAACGGTGAAGGCGGGACGCAGCCGCTTTACCCTGTCGACGTTGCCGGCGGCAGATTTTCCTGCTGTGGAGGCGAACGCGGGTGATATCTCTCTGGAGATGGAGCAAGCGCTGGTTAAGCAGCTGATAGACGGCACCGCGTTTGCCATGGCACAGCAAGACGTTCGTTACTATCTTAACGGCCTTTATTTTGAGGTGCTGGGTGGTCGGCTGCGGGTGGTTGCAACGGATGGTCACCGGCTGGCGCTAGCGACGGCGCCGCAACGTGTCGAAGCGACGGACCTAGGCGTTATCATTCCTCGCAAAGGCGTGCTGGAGCTTTCGCGTCTTTTGGAGGGTACTACGCCCATCGCATTGTCCATTGGGACCAATCATATTCGCGCCACCACAGAACAGTTTACCTTCACTTCCAAGCTCGTTGACGGCAAGTTCCCCGATTATGAGCGCGTAATACCGAAAAATCCCGACAAGTTGGTGGTGGGAGATCGAGCCGAACTCAAGCAAGCTTTTACGCGCACGGCGATTCTTTCTAACGAGAAATACCGTGGTGTGCGGCTGAGATTGTCGCAAAATAGCCTTGATATTACTGCCAATAACCCCGAGCAGGAGCAGGCAGAAGAGGTTGTCGCTGTGGAGTATAGCGGCGCAGAGATGGAAATCGGCTTCAATGTTAGCTACCTGCTGGACGTGCTCTCGGTGCTGAGCCAGGCCCAGGTGCGACTCTGCCTTTCTGACGAAGCCAGCTCAGCCCTGCTGGAGCATGCGCAGCCACCCTCCGACCAAGAGCCTGAGCGACTATATGTTGTAATGCCCATGCGCCTCTAAGCAACCTGATTGCATTGAATGCTTGAGCATGTAGAGATCAAGTGTGTGCGCAATCTAGCCACGTTGGAGGTTAGCCTTGCGAGGGGCGCGACCGCGCTGTTCGGCCCCAATGGCTCAGGCAAAACCAGTTTTCTCGAAGCCGTGCACTTACTGGGCGTGGGAAGGTCTTTTCGCACCCATCAGTCTAAGCCCGTCATACAGCACGATGCGCCCTCATGCCGGGTTGTTGGGCGCGTAAATAGGGGCGATCGCCCATTTGTGATGGGCATAGAAAAACATCGCGATGGCCTCGTGCGCGCCAGGGTCGATGGCGAGCCGGTCCCCTCTTTGTCCGAGCTTGCCCAGCAGCTTCCTCTTGTATTGCTCGATACCGAGGGTCTCGCATTGCTAACGGGCGCCCCGGAGGGCCGCCGTCGCCTCCTCGACGGCACTTTGTTCCACGTGGAACACGCCTTTCTGTCGCTATGGAAGCGCTATGCACACGCACTTAAACAGCGAAATAGCGGGCTACGCCGTGGTATACTGATCACCGATAGGGCCTGGCGCAAAGAGCTGGCCGAAACAGGCGAAAAGCTGACCGAAGTGCGGTCAAGTGCGGTAGAGCGATACGTAGAAAAGTTGGGGCAATTGGCCCCGGCGATATCGCCTGATTTGTCCAAAGTTGAGATGGTATTCCGCGCGGGCTGGGATCGACGGGAGTCGCTTCAAGTGGCGCTAGAGAAGAACGCTCAAAGCGACGCCACGCAGGGCTTTACGCAGGTTGGCCCGCATCGGGCAGACTTGCGCTTTAGCGCGGATGGCGTTGCTGCCGCTGAGGTGTTGTCGCGCGGGCAGATGAAGTTGCTGCTGGTGGCACTGAAGTTATCCCAGGGGCAAATTATTGAAGAGGCGTCGGAGATGCCGCCGTTGTACTTGATCGACGACTTACCTGCGGAGCTCGATGAGTTCCACTGTGCCAGTGTGTGCGAGCAGTTGCGGGGCGGGCGCCAGGTCATTATGACGGCGGTGGACCGCGGGTCTCTGGAGAGGGCTTGGGGTTCGGCGCCAATGAATTTGTTCCACGTGGAACATGGCGCGTTCACCGCCATGGACTAAGTTTCACTCGCGTTGGCGCATGTTGCGTGGGCGTCGGGTGATAATGCGAGTGACGGCCGTGACCCTTGCGGTCTAGATAAAAGACGAAAAAAGCAGCTCGAATGACAAAAAGGTTGAAACCCTATGGTTGAAGACAAGCAAGGCGATACACCCGCAAGGGATTACGATTCCTCAAGCATCACCGTGTTGAAAGGGCTTGACGCGGTGAGGAAGCGGCCTGGCATGTATATCGGGGATACCGACGATGGTACGGGGCTGCACCATATGGTTTTTGAGCTTGTCGATAATAGTATTGACGAGGCCCTTGCGGGGCACTGCAGCCAAATCGATATCGTGATCCACCCAGATGAATCGGTGTCGGTCTCCGACAATGGTCGGGGAATCCCTACTGAGCAGCACGAAGAGGGGGTCTCTGCTGCCGAGGTGATTATGACGGTACTTCACGCTGGGGGTAAGTTTGATGACAACACCTACAAGGTTTCGGGAGGGTTACATGGCGTGGGTGTATCCGTCGTTAACGCCCTCTCCTCGAGTTTACAGCTAACGATCCGTCGAAAAGGGCAGTTATTCGAGCAGACCTATGCCCATGGCGTGCCTCAGGCGCCGTTGTCGGTTGTGGGTGAGACGTCTGAGACAGGCACGGCCGTGCGCTTTACACCCTCCCCCGAGACTTTCAGCAACATCGCTTTCCATTACGACGTGTTGGGAAAACGACTCAGGGAGCTTGCTTTTTTAAACAGCGGCGTAAGAATTTTCCTCAAGGATGAACGCACAGGGGAGGAGGAGCTATTTTCCTACGAGGGCGGGCTTCGCGCGTTTGTTGAGTTTCTCAATCAAACCAAGACCCCCATTGCCAAAGTGTGCCATTTTCAGGCCCAGGCCGAGGAAGGGGTTGAGGTAGAGGTCGCACTGCAGTGGAACGATGGATTTCAGGAAGGCCTCTACTGCTATACCAACAATATTCCGCAACGCGACGGCGGCACCCATCTTGCTGGTTTCAGGGCGGGCCTGACCCGATGCCTGAATAATTATATTGAAAAAGAAGGGCTTGCGAAAAAAGCGAAGGTCTCCACTACGGGAGATGACGCGCGGGAGGGTCTGATTGCCATCGTTTCTGTAAAAGTCCCGGATCCGAAGTTTTCCTCCCAAACCAAGGACAAATTGGTGTCCAGCGAGGTTAAAGGCGCGGTTGAGCAAGCGATGAATCAATTTTTCAATGATTTCCTCTTGGAAAACCCGGCTGATGCCAAATTGGTAGTGGGTAAGATGATTGATGCTGCCAGGGCCCGCGAGGCAGCCCGCAAAGCTCGAGAAATGACGCGGCGGAAAGGGGCGCTGGATATCGCAGGGCTACCTGGCAAGCTCGCCGATTGTCAGGAGCGCGACCCCGCGATGAGCGAACTCTACTTGGTAGAGGGTGATTCTGCGGGTGGTTCTGCAAAACAGGGCAGAGACCGCCGCTTCCAGGCGATCTTGCCCCTCAAAGGCAAAATATTGAATGTAGAAAAGGCGCGGTTTGACAAGATGCTGGGGTCAGCCGAAGTGGGGACACTGGTGACAGCACTGGGATGCGGCATCGGAAAAGACGAATTTGATCCCGAAAAACTACGCTACCACCGCATCATTATCATGACCGACGCAGACGTGGACGGCTCTCATATCAGAACTCTATTGCTCACATTTTTCTTCCGGCAGATGCCAGAGTTGATTGAGCGGGGGTACGTGTACATAGCACAGCCGCCCCTTTACAAATTAGCGCGCGGAAAACAGAGCCGCTATTTGAAAGATGAAGCGGCCTTCGCTGAGTACCTCACGCAGTCTGCACTAGAGGATGCCGCGTTGTTTGCCAATGCCAGCGCACCGCCTCTCGCCGGCATTGCGTTAGCGGAGCTGGTGTCCGCTTATCAGGGCGTCGAGTCAGATATTGAGCGCCTGGCGCGGGTTTACCCTCGAGAGGTGTTGTGGACGCTACTTCAGGTGCCTACATTAGACGTGGCATCTCTCAATAGTGAAGATGCCGCCAGTGCCTTTGCTGCTGAAGTAAGTGAGCGCTTACTGGCCCTAAAAGACAAGTCAGTCCATTATGAGCTCTTTGTCCGACAAGACCCCGAGAGAGGGACGTATTACCCGGTCGTCAGGCGAACGGCGCACAGCGTGGCCACTGACACTGTTCTGGGGAGAGGGTTTTTTGGCTCCTCGGAGTATTTGGCACTGAGGTCTTTAGGTGAACAATTGCAGGGGTTGATAGAGCCGGACGGGTTTTTTCAAAGGGGAGAGAAGCGTTTTGAAACCCAGGATTTTGCTGATGGCCTCAATTGGCTTTTGGCGGAGGCCCGTAAAGGGTGCACCATCCAGCGCTACAAGGGCTTGGGCGAGATGAACCCGAGCCAGCTCTGGGAGACCACGATGGATCCGGGCGCTCGTCGTATGTTGCAGGTTACGGTTGAAGATGCGTTTTTGGCTGACCAGATGTTCTCTACGCTGATGGGAGACGATGTGGAGCCCCGACGAGAATTCATCGAACAAAATGCACTGGCTGTTGCTAATTTGGATATTTGATCGCTTAATTAATAGACTCGATATAATTAATCGTTAGGATCGAAGTTTGTCTCGTCACGGTTCTCGAAGGCTAGGTGCTCGATCTCTGGATCTATGGGCGCCAGATTCTTTGGAAACGTCTTGTTGGCTTTTTTTGACAGCGTTTTAAAGCGAGCGACTTTTCCGACTAACCCCTGCCGGCCCTGTACAGCCCGCACCGCTTCGTTGTATCTCTGAGTCGCCGTGGTCATTGATGACCCCAGCGCCTGTAGCCGATCACCCAGCAGGCATACCGTGTTGTAAATATCCCCCGCGCGATCACTAATTTCCCTGGCCTCCCGATTGCTGTGCTCAACCATCCACAGGTTAGCGACTGTTCGCAGAATGGGCATCAACGTCGTATGCGATACCAGAACCACATTCTTTTGGTATCCGTAGTTGAACAATTCTCGTTGGCTACGCATAACTTCGATGTACGCAGGTTCCACCGGCATGAACATCAGCACAAAGTCGGGGCTGTCCATCCCAGGAAGATTGGCGTAATCCTTGGCCGACAAGGCGTCGATATGGTTGCGGACGGCTTTTGCGTGGCCCTCCAAGGCGGTTACTCGCTCGGGCTCTGACTCTGCCGTAACGGCGCGTTCGTAGTCGACCAGCGAAACCTTGCTATCAATAACCAGATTCTTTCCTTCTGGCAGGCGGATGACAAAATCCGGTACATGTCGACCGCCTTGGGAATCCTTGACTACGACCTGCGCATCGTAGTGCTCCTCCCGACGCAGCCCCGCCAGCTCCAGGGTTTTCTCGAGTTGCGCTTCGCCCCAATTGCCCACTAGCTTCTTGTCGCCTTTTAGCGCGCGGGTCAGGTTGTGGGCCTCGTCTGACATGGAGACGCCCACTAATTCGAGATGTTTGATTTGCTCGGACAAAGACGCGCTGTTGCGCACCATGTCGGTATGTACCTGATTGACCCTTGTCTGGAACTGATCAATCTTTTCCGCCAGTGGCTTTAGCAAGCTGTCGAGGCTTTTTTGGTTGGTGCTCTCAAGCGCCTTTCCGGAGGACGCGAGAAGCTTTTGACCCACGACTTCGAGCTCGGATCGCAGCGCGGTGCGCGACTCCTCCAGCCACTTCATCTGATTTTGGTGGCCCGCTTCGCGCTCCGCGAGGGTCGCACTCTGGGCACTTAATTGCGCGGCTAATGACGCGAGCTCCTTGTTGAGCGACAACACCTCGGTTTCCAAGGCTCTGGCGCGGCTTTCTGCGAGCGTGGCGGTTGTCTTATGCTGGGTTGTCGCTTCACGAAGCGAGACCAGTTCTTTTCTGCCTCGACTCAGTACCGCAACGATACATAGCAGGGCGACATTGCCTGCGACAAGCAGGCCCACCAAAAACTGAGGATCCGCACTCATTCAGCGCCTGATGAGAGGAGCGCGATATCGGCAATTTGTGTGAATAGCTCGCGCAGCATGTTGAGAAGTGCAAGTCGATTCACTCGCACGTCAGGGTCGTCTGCGTTCACCATCACCGCGTTGAAGAAGTCATCAACCGGTTGTCGTAATGTCGCCAGTGAGTCCAGTGCTGACGCATATTCTCGTTGTGCGATGAGCGGCGAGAGGGCGTCTTGGGCCGACAACACCCTCTCGTGTAGCGCGTGCTCCGCCGCTTCAACAAACTTTGCCGTCTTCGGCGCTGGAAAGTCGCCCCTGTCTGCTTTTGCCAGCAAATTGGCAACGCGCTTATTGGCTGCGGCGAGCTGTTGTGCCGTTTCGGTGGAAGAAAATGCCGCCAGAGCGTTGATTCGCAAATCAATATCCCAAAGGTCTGTGTCGCTTGACGCCAGTACCGCGCGAACCACATCCACAGATACGCCCTGATCGGCATACCAGCTGTCGAGCCGTTCGAAGACGTAGTGCAGCACTGTGCTCGCGGTATCCTCCCTTAGCGATGCCGCGTGTTGTAACTGGGCAAAATTCAATAAGTCCCGCAGTGATACCGGCTGCCCAAGTTCAATCAGAATGCGGATGACGGCCAAGGAAGCGCGACGCAGTGCAAACGGATCCTTGGACCCTGTGGGGGGCTCACCGATACCAAAAATGCCCACCAGCGTATCTAGCCGGTCCGCGAGAGCGAGGGCGCTGCCTTCGGCAGATGTTGGTAAATCGTCACCAGCAAATCGTGGCAGATAGTGCTCCTCGATAGCCTGCGCTACCACTGTAGGTTCGCCGTCGTTCAGTGCATATTGCGCTCCCGCGCTGCCCTGTAGCTCCGGAAATTCGAGCACCATTTCCGAAACGAGATCACACTTGGCGAGAGCGGCTGCCCGGGAGGTTACGTCTACATTGGCGCCGATCGATTCCGCAAGCCGCGCTGCCAAATTCACCATCCTCTCGGTTTTATCCAGCAAGCTGCCCAGCTTCTGCTGGAAAACGACACTGGCCAAGCGTGCCTGTCTGGACGCCAGCGCAACGCGCTTATCATTAGCAAAGAAAAACGCAGCGTCAGCCAGACGAGGGCGGATGACCCGCTCGTTACCGGCGATCACGCGCTCAGGTGCGTTACTGTCAATATTGGCCACGGTGATAAAGGCGGGGAGTAACGCACCGGTAGAGGCATCATTAAGGTGAAAGTATTTTTGATGATTTTTCATTGCAGAAATGAGCGCTTTTTCCGGTACCTCTAGAAACGCGGGGTCAAAGCTGCCGCGCAAGGCAATGGGCCACTCGACCAGACCGGTGACTTCGTCGAGCAGCGCTTCAGAGAGCGCGACTGTCTCTCCCGGGCCCACAAGGGCAGACACTTGCTCCGTGATGATGCGTCGCCGTTCTGCCTCATCAACGATGACGCGGGCGTCACGGAGCAGCCCTTCATAATCCCCGGGGCTGGGCAGCGAAACCGCTTCGTCATGGTGAAAGCGATGTCCGCGACTGTCTCTGCCACTGCTGAGCCCAAACTGCTCGTAAGGCAGTATTTCGTCTCCGAACAGTAGCACCAGCCATTGCACTGGCCGCAGAAATTCTTCCCGCGACCGACCCCACCGCATGCGCTTTGACACCGGTATCGCACTGACCGCATTTTTAATGATGTCAGGGATCACTTCCCGCGCGATGACACCCGTTTGAATCACATGGGCGGCGATGCGCTCTATGCCATTCTCTTCTGCAATCTGGAGTGCTGCTGTATCGATGCCTTGTTTACGGGCAAAGCCTTCGGCGGCAGTGGTCCAACGACCTTGATCATCACGCGCTGCGCTAACCGGTGGGCCTATCACATGCCGCTCTTGATCTGGTCCCTTGACGGCGACGTCCCGCACCAATACGGCGAGGCGCCTAGGGGTCGAAAATTGTTCCGCCCGCGAATAACTCAGGGAGTAATTTTTGAGATCCTGGGTGAGGGCGTTGACCAAAGCGCGGGCCATGGCCGAAATCTCGCCGGCAGGAAGCTCTTCCGTGCCGAGCTCAAACAGCAGGTCCCGGGTGCTCATGCTGATGGCCCCCCCTGTGGCTCAAGTTCCGCTAAGGCGGCGGCGGCCAGATCGGGGTCGGCCATAGGAAAACCCAAGGCGCCGCGGGCTGCCACATAGGCTTTGGCGGCCGCTCGCGCCAGCGTGCGCACTCTGAGGATGTAGCGTTGACGCTCAGTGACCCCGATTGCGTGGCGCGCGTCGAGCAAATTGAACGTGTGGGAGGCCTTCATTACGTATTCGTAAGCGGGCAGAGGGAGTTTTTTCTCCGCCAGTCGATTCGCCTCTCCTTCATAGAACTCAAACTGAGCAAACAAGTTATCGACGTCCGCTTCCAAGAAGTTATAGGTCGACATTTCCACTTCGTTCTGATGATAGACGTCGCCATAGGTCACTGCGCCCGAGGGTGTCTCAGCCCATACGAGGTCGTAAACAGACTCGACGTCCTGCAGGTACATGGCGATGCGCTCAAGGCCATAAGTGAGCTCACCGGTAACGGGGTAACACTCCAGACCACCGGCTTGCTGGAAGTAGGTAAATTGGCTGACTTCCATACCGTTGAGCCAGACCTCCCAACCAAGGCCCCAGGCGCCAAGCGTGGGCGATTCCCAGTTGTCCTCAACAAAGCGAATATCGTGCTCCAGAGGGTCGATGCCGAGTGCATAAAGGCTGCCCAGATAAAGCGCCTGAAAGTCGCTGGGAGACGGCTTCATCACTACCTGGAACTGATAGTAATGTTGTAGGCGATTGGGGTTCTCACCGTACCGGCCGTCTGCGGGTCTGCGGCTGGGCTGAACATACGCTGCATTCCAGTTTTCCGGTCCTAGCGCCCGCAAGAAAGTCGCCGGGTGGAAGGTGCCCGCCCCGACCTCCATGTCCAGTGGCTGCAGCACAACGCATCCATGGCCTGCCCAATAGTCCTGCAATCGCAGGATTACGTCTTGAAATGTCGCGGGAACCAAGGAAACAGCCCAAAATGTGTGTGAGGGGTTAGTATAACTGCCAAGCCCTTTTCATAATCACTTTTCCGGAAGATTACCTTTAGAAAACGCGCTTCTATGGTTGCCTCACAAAAACCCATCTGGCTGGAATGGACCGTTTTCCTGCTGATTCACCTGATGATGGCGGTCACCCGTCGTCTTCCGCTGTCGTGGGCGCGTGGATTCGGCAGGTCGGTAGGTGCGCTACTTTATTACCTGAACTCCCGATGGCGACGTGTGGCCGTCAGGAATCTTGAGCTCGCTTATCCGTCGTGGACGCCGACTGAAAGGCGCACGGTTGCTAAACAAAGTGTGCAGTCGACGGCAGAGCTGATGGCGGAGATGGGCCGACTATGGATCCACCCCTGGTCGGATATCACGCCGTTGATCGAGGTCGAGGGTTCCGCCTGCATTACCAAGCCGCTGGCCTCGGGTCAGGGGGTGATTGTGCTGGGCCCCCATTTGGGTAATTGGGAGCTGCTCGGGCTGCATGTTGCAACGCTGGGTGATTTGGTTGCCCTTTACGAACCTCTGTCGTTGAAAAAACTGGACCAGCTGGTTTATGAGGGAAGACAGCGTACCGGCGGCAAGTTAGTTCCTACCACCGCCAGAGGGCTCGCTGAGTTGGTGCGGGCCGTTCGTGGTGGCGGTATTACCGGGATCTTGCCCGATCAGGTACCCCGCGAGGCCAGCGGCGGCTTGGATGCGCCTTTTTTTGGTGTTGAGTGCTTTACCGCGACTCTAGCCCATAACCTGATAAAGCGTTCTGGGGCGGCTGCGGTCATGGGCACGGTATTGAGAACGCCCCAAGGTTTCCGGGCGGTTTACCGTGAAGCGGAGCCAGGGGTCTATAGTGATGACCCTCAAGAAGCCCTCGCTGCCATCAACCGCGGCGTGGAAAAACTGATTATGGGAAATGAGCGGCAGTATCAGTGGCAGTACAAGCGGTTCCGCATTCAGCCACCCGGGCAAGCGGATCACTACAATTGGTCAGTGCAACCGCTGCTGGATGAAGGGGGCGCTCCCCGGTGAGACAGGTAACGGGTAAGCTCCTGGCCGGTGCCATCGGGTTTCTGGCGTTTGGTCCCGTTGGCTTGTTATTCGGCCTGGTACTGGGCCACGCGTTTGATCGGGGGCTGTGGCGCGCCCTGCAATTGTCGGGCCCCGATGCAGTCAATCTGATGCGGGCGCAGTTCTTTGAGACGACCTTTACCTTGCTTGGTTATGTCGCAAAGGCCGATGGCCGTGTATCAGAGGCAGAAATAGCACAAACCGAAACCCTGTTTGTCCAGCTCAGGCTCAATGCCGAGCAGCGCCGAACAGCGATCTCGCATTTCAAGGCAGGGTCTGCGGCGGGGTTTGACCCGTCGTTAACCGTTGCTCGGTTCAAGGAATGCCTCGGTGGTCGCCGGCAGGCGCAGCACACGCTGCTGGTTTTCCTCGCAGGTATTGCGCTTGCCGATGGCACATTATCTTCTGCCGAGCGCAAAGCGCTCAATCAGATAGCGGGGTTGCTCTCGGTCCCTCAGCGTGAAATTGATCAGCTATTGTCGATGATCAACGCGCAGGCGCAATTTCAACAGCGCGCCTACCAGCAACAGGGTGGGCGTCAGCGCGGAGCGACCCACGAACCCTCTGGACTGGATACGGCCTACGCCGCACTGGGGTTGTCGCCAGATGTATCCAATAGTGAGCTGAAGCGACGTTATCGGAAGCTCATGAGCGAAAACCACCCGGACAAACTGATTGCAGAGGGCGTTCCCGACGAGCTGCTTAAGGTCGCAACCGGGCGTGCCCAGGAAATTACCGCAGCCTACGAGGTGATTCAGCAATCTCGCGGTTTGAAGTGACCCGCCGTTTTCGGCCCGCGTAAATGCTCGGCTCAATGACGCCAGAATGCCGGGGTGAATAGCACCAGTAAGGTAAAGACTTCGAGCCGGCCCATCAGCATAGCCAGACAGAGGATCAGCTTTCCTGCCTCGCTGACACCGGCATAGTTGCTGGCCACTTCGCCTAACCCCGGGCCCAAATTATTCAGTGTGGCCGCAACTGCAGAGAAGGCAGACGTGAAGTCCAAACCCGTCGCGAGCAGCGCGAGCCATATGGACACAAAGCAGAACATGTAGACCGCGAAAAAACTCCAGACCGCACTGATGATTTCTGTTTGCACCCGACGCGAATCAATTTTGAGGGGGATGACAGCGTTCGGATGTAGCAATTGCCGGAGTTCGCGAACTCCCTGACGAAAAATCAGCAGGATTCTCATCGCCTTCATGCCGCCGCCGGTGGAGCCTACGCATCCCCCCATGAAGCTCAGCATAAGAAGCAGAACAGGCAAAAATAGAGGCCAGACAGAGAAGTCCTGCGTGGTAAATCCAGTAGTCGTGGCGATCGAGATCGTCTGAAACAGACCATGAATCAAACTATCTTCGACGCTGAAAGTTTCGGTGAAGACTAGCAACACGCAAATCACGCAGGTCGCCAGGCCAATCACACTCAGGAAGAAAGCGGTTTCTGAGTCGTGGGTATACAGCCGGATATCGCGACGCTGAATCGCGATGAAATGCAACCCAAAATTGATCGCTGATATCACCATAAAAAAGGAGCTGATCAATAAAATGCCGTTTTGGTCGTAAAAACCGAGGCTCGCATCATGGGTGGAAAATCCGCCGATCGCGACGGTTGAGAACGCGTGACACATTGCATCGAAGGCCGTCATCCCGGCGAAGTAATAGGACGCACCGCAAGCCGTGGTGAGCAATAGATAGATGCCAAAGAGGGCTTTGGCGGTGCTGGTGATCCGGGGTGTTAATTTTCGCTCTTTCGAGGGACCGGCGCTTTCTGCACGATAAAGCTGCATGCCACCAATGCCGAGCATGGGGAGTACTGCGACCGCTAGCACCACGATCCCGATACCGCCGAGCCACTGCAGTAGCTGTCGATAAAGCAGCAGCGACTGCGGCAGTGCATCGAGCCCCGTGATGACGGTAGCGCCGGTTGTTGTCAGTCCTGAGATGGATTCGAACACCGAAGCCGCGCCGGAAAGATTGAGCGCGGGGCTGAGCCAGAAGGGGATCGCGCCGAAGCTCCCCAGTACCAACCAAAACAGTGCAGTTACCAAAAATCCATCGCGAATATTCAGATCTCTTTTCAGTGAGCGTGTTGGCAGCCAGAGCACCACCCCCGCCAACAGCGTCATACCGAAGCCGGTAGCAAAGGCCGACTCCACGCCGTCTTGTTGTGCGAGGGAGAGGAAGAGCGAGGGCAACATTGCGCTGCTAAATAGCATTAGCAGTACACCAATGATCTTAAATGCCATCGCAAACTGCATCAGATAAAGCCGAAACCTACCGCAAACAATTTTTCCACAGCTGGGATTTGCGAGCGGTCAGTCAGGAATAAAATGACATGGTCGTCCTCTTCGACCACGATATGGTCGTGGGCGATGAGCACCTCCTTGCCCCGCAGTATGGCGCCTACGGTGGTGCCTGTCGGTAGCGGCAGTTCGTCGAGACGTCTGCCTACCACTTTGGATGAATTGGCATCGCCGTGGGCCGTCAATTCTATCGCTTCGGCGGCACCTCTCCTCAGGGAGTGGACGTTGCCAATATCGCCTTTTCTCACGTGGGCCAACAGACTGCTGATGGTGATCTGTTGTGGAGAGATTGCGATGTCAATGTCGTCGCCGATGAGGTCAATGTAGGCCGCGTTGGTGATGAGTGTGATGACTTTTTTAGCCCCTAATCGTTTCGCGAGCAGGGACATCATGATGTTCGACTCGTCGTTATCGGTGAGGGCAC
>Ga0255784_10000439_pt1 | contig 33189 bp, 36 predicted proteins | sample 101ome_14_FD_179982 | JGI IMG/M metagenome (GOLD analysis project Ga0255784, IMG submission 179982) | Coastal salt marsh microbial communities from the Groves Creek Marsh, Skidaway Island, Georgia - 101403AT metaG (version 2) | ecosystem: Environmental > Aquatic > Marine > Intertidal zone >...
TAATGGCAGGCACTACGCTTGCATCCGAGATCAACAAGTACGCTGCTAAGGTACGGACTTGGAACAACAAAGTAACCCTACCGTGGGAGGATCAAGGCGCGAGGCTGCTGCCTATGACTTACTTCTTTGAGTGGAAGGAGGAAATGAAGAAGCATGAGGCACATTTCGACAAGCTTGTGAATACACTCGTACCCAGATTTGCAAGCGAGATACAAATCGCCATGCAGGAGTTGGGCGCGATGGCTAACCCTGACCTGTACCCAGACCCTAGCGAGATCGCTGCGCGGTACAAGTTCAAGTATCGGTGTAAGCCAGTACCTGCAAGCGGGCACTTCTGTCTTGATGCGAACAATGCAGAGGTTAAGGATGTAATGGAGGCTTGCGATGCCGAGGTGCAAGACCAATTAGCGGAAGCAATGAAGAAGCCGTGGGAAAAACTGCACAGTCTACTCTTGCACATGAGCGACAAGCTTGCTGCTACTGATGACGATGATGCGCCTAAGAAACGCATCCACAGTACGTTCGTTGATAACGCACAGGAGCTGTGCGATTTACTTAAGCATATGAACATAACAGGAGACCCTGAACTGGAGGGTGCTCGTAAACAGCTAGAGATAACGCTGCTATCCGCAGATGTCGAAGAGCTGAAAGCGTACGACTACCAACGTGAGAACATGAAAACGAAGGTAGACAAGATACTTGGACAATTTGATTGGTAGGAGGACACATGAAACATATTACTTTGAGAGAGGCTAGGGAAATACTTGCAGGTAAGGGCATAGAGCTAAATGGCTCCACTGCTTACTTGGAAGCTCATGGGCTAGATGAAAATTTGAGGCAAGCCAATAACGGCGAACCTGTGGAGCATGATTTCGACACAGATGCACAGATCGCTTGGCTGTTTGTGGAGTCGGTATCAGACTTACCCCCGCACTATGAATGGCAGATTACGGACGACAATCATAACAATGCTGTTACGAACGTAAACTGTTTGATGGATGGCACGACAGTCGGATGGGTAACAATCAATCTATATGACGAAACAATGGAGTTGCGTAACGAAAAGATACGTAAAGCGATGGAGCGTAAAGACCATATAGCAAGCTTATCCTCTGCCAAGCTCAGGAAAGACATTAAGCGTTACTTCAAACCGTTGAGTTTACCTGAACAACTGCAAGTGCATAGTAGGGGCATGCGGCGGCGGATGGATAGAGAGGATCGAGAAGCTCGTTACAAATGGAACGATATCGCGGCTGCTCTAAAATGTCTGGCTCCGTATATCATGCAGAATTTCGACCACTACAAACCAATACTGCGGGAAGCAAACTTTAAGGGTGACTTAGACAAACTAAGGGATACGTATGACGAGGCGGAAGTCGTTACTAGCGTAACACAAAGTTCGCAAAGCACCGCAGTGTGGCTTACCGATGAGTATTGCGTGGCTCGCAGTGGGAGAAACAACACTGTGTACCCACTAGATCAAATGCCGACAAAAATGAGATCGCAGTTGGGCATGCTGAAGCTGTTGGACGATGGGACTTTTGCTGTCGGTATAGGTTACAAAGACAAACCAGATTTATTTGTACTCGTAGGTGATTATCATGAATGAAGTTGAAAGAAAGCAAGCAGAGGAATTTTGGGAAACTACTAATAAGGCGTTAGCTGCAAGAAAGGAGCCGCTGGTTCATGTGAACATGCGGTTACCGCGTGAGGTAGTAGACTTTTACAAACAAGAACCTAACTACACCAAAGCCATGCGTGAAGCGTTGGCTAGGGTGATGCACATGAGAATGAAGGAGGACGATGATGACAGGTGAATCCTTCTACTTAGACATTGACGGGGAGAAGTGGCAGTACATGCTTGTCACTGACCCAGAAGCCGCACTGTACTGGCAACCCAGCTCTTACAAGCTTGGACTTAAGGACATACGTATAGTGTCGAACTGCTCGCCCGAAGATCGCAAGAGACTACGGCGGGAGATACTGAAAGACATAGAGGAGAATGAAAATGAAAGCTAAGGACATAATAGGGCATGATATTTTAAGGCTTGCCTTTGAAGACTTCGGTTTTGAGAGTCTTTACGAATTGTACAGGAACACTTACAAATGCACGCCTTGCGGCCCTTCTGTTGGCGCACTGGTTCGTAGTATAGATAAGCAAGACAGGTGGTATTATTGTGACGAACTAAGAACACTCCCCTGCTTTATGGAGATGCCCGCAAAGGGTATTGAGGTGCTTAGTCTTCAGGTTGGGTCGATTGTCGAAGGTTTAGACGTAGACTGTGACAGCGTGGTTGTTGAGTTAGAAGATACAGACCCAGATACTTTCTCAAAAAATTACTGGGCGGCGGTTGATACGGTAAATGAGGAGGCTTCTCAATTGTGGGACGAAACGCATGGTTGTCCGGATTGCTTCGGCTATGGCGATGAAGAACTGCACCCAATAGACCCTGAATGCCAATCTTGCGGGGGTTTTGGCGTAGTTATTTGATGAAACAGAGGAGAATGATAATGGGCAGAGTGTATAACGATTGGCGTACAATACCGGATGACCCGAACCGCGTAGGTGATGAAGATTACGGACGCAAGTGGTGGTTGGATGAACTTGACCTAGATGAAGAAGAGGACGAAGAGGAAGAATAACCGATCCAGACTACCTAACAATTGTTAGGTTATCTCCATTGTAGCCCGCCATGTGCGGGCTTTTTTTTGTCTTTACAAAGTCTAATATTCCAGCTATTCTTGCTGGATGGCTCTCACTCCCGAAAAGAAAGTTAAGAACAAAGTAGTCTCAATCCTAAAGGAAGCAGACGCCTATTACTTTTTTCCCGCCACGTATGGCATGGGTCGCTCTGGTGTTCCCGATGTCGTTTGCTGTTACTACGGTATGTTTATTGGTATTGAATGCAAGGCCGGTAATAACAAACCAACAGAACTGCAAAAACGAGAGCTTGCTAACATCGAGAAGGCTTGGGGTAAAGCCCTTGTCATAAACGAAAACAACCTGCATGAACTGGAGGCCACACTTGACTACATACAAATCCGACGAGATACCAATTCCTAAAGGCGGTCATACTTACCCGCCATCAACCATCCATATAGCCTGCCCGCACTGCACTGCACAGGAACTACACCACGATTCTGTTGAAACTTTTTTCCGTATGGAAGATTGGGACGTAGGGGTCTACACAAAGTCTACGCATGATGGGGTCGTATCAGGTACAGATTTAACCGGAAACCCTAGCCCGCGAAGAGACGGGGTGGTGATTCGTTTTTGGTGCGAGATATGTGACGGCAAATCTAAGCTATGCCTTATCCAACACAAAGGCTCGACTTACATGTACTGGGATATGGGCAATGAATAAGGGCTTAGAGATCATGCTTAAGCGCATGGAAAGCCATCCCGAAGAGTTCGACATACTATTCCCACAAATGCCAACTAACCACAAACCCAAAGAGAGGTGGGATAAGTTGATACGCATTGTGCTTGACGAAAACAAAAGCGGCGGGTTCATATCGGAAGAAGAACGACATCGCTTCAAACTTAAACTTGAAGAAGTCCAAGCCGATACGTTTACACGAGTCGTGATGGAACGCCTCTTTGATGATGATAGTTGCCAAGATAAGGAATGGTAGAACAAAGGGAATTAAGGCTATGGATGTTTTGGTTATAGACTTTGAGACGTACTACGACAAACAGTACGGCTTCAACAAACTGACAACAGAAGAGTACGTACGCGATGAGCGGTTTGAGGTTATTGGCGTAGCCGTAAAACGTAACCATGAACCTACGCAATGGTTTAGCGGCACACTTAAAAAGACGCAAGACTTTTTGGATACGTTTGACTGGGCTAACAGCATAGCTGTGGCGCACAACGCCAAGTTCGATATGGCTGTGCTTAACTGGCTATTCACAATCCGACCCAAAAAGATAGCAGACACGCTGTCTATGGCGCGGGCAATCCACACCGTAGAAGTCGGGGGTAGCCTATCTGCTCTGAGCGAATACTACGAACTGGGCAAAAAAGGTACGGAAGTCGTTGATAACATCGGGAAAAGGCGTTTGGACTTCAGCCCATCAGAGCTTGAACAGTATGGTAAATACTGTATTCAGGACGTGGAGCTTACTCACAAGCTGTTCCTTATCCTGATGAAGAAGTTGAACTTCAATATATTTGAGCTTGACCTGATTGACCTGACGTTACGAATGTTCACAGAACCGCGCTTGGTGCTGGACAAGAGCATACTGCAAGCCCATCTGGATGAGATAAAGATGAAAAAGCAGGAGCTTATGGAGAAGGTGCGCCATGAGGAGACACAGCTACGCAGTAATCAGCAGTTCGCTGATCTGCTTAGGGAGTTTTGTGTAGAGCCACCGATGAAGGTTAGCCCCACTACCGGCAAAGAGACGTATGCCTTCGCCAAGACTGACGAGGAGTTCAGGGCCTTGTTAGAGCACGAAAATGACTACGTACAGGCACTGGTTGCTGCAAGGTTGGGAGTCCGGTCTACGATAGAAGAGACGCGCACAGAGCGGTTTATTGCGATAGCTGACCGAGGCCCACTGCCCATACCACTACGGTACTACGCAGCGCACACAGGCCGGTGGGGCGGCGACGAAAAGATCAATATGCAGAACCTGCCCCGTGGCTCTGCTTTGAAGAAGGCTATATGTGCTCCTGAAGGCTACGTATTTATTGACTGTGACTTGTCTCAGATCGAGGCGCGCACTTTGGCGTGGCTAGCCGAGCAGGACGATTTGGTAGATGCGTTCACCCGAGGGGACGATGTGTACAGCATCATGGCCTCAGACATTTATTACAAACCTGTGGATAAGATAACTAAAGAAGAGAGGTTTGTGGGCAAGACCACTATTCTGGGGGCCGGATATGGTATGGGAGCGCAGAAATTTCAGCTACAGCTTAAGAACTTTGGAGTAGAGCTAGAGCTTGCAGAATGCGAGCGGATCATAAAAGTATATAGGACGGTATACAGACGGATACCAAAGCTTTGGTATCAGGCGAATGATGCTCTTAAGGCTATAATGAAAAACCACACTTCACCGCTGGGCAAAGATGGCGTACTGCAAGTCACGGGCCATAAGGGCATTGTTATGCCTAACGGCTTAAGTATAAAGTACCCCAATCTGCGAAGAAGCGACAACGAGATGGTATACGACACTCGGCGGGGCCGAGCGGTTATAGCTAACAGGATATACGGAGGGAAGGTCATCGAGAACGTGTGCCAAGCCCTAGCCAGAATAGTGATCGGGGAGCAGTTGTTACGTGTGTCCAAGAGCTATAAAGTGGTAATGACTGTACACGATGCGATAGGCTGCATAGCTCCAGAGTCAGAGGCTGAGAGAGCTATGGCGTACGTAGAGGAATGTATGAAGATATGCCCTGAATGGGCGAAAGGCTTGCCCCTAAACTGTGAAGGGGGCTACGCCAAAAGTTATGGAGAATGTTAGGTTTCGGGGGGTTTTAGCGAATTTTGACCCCGAAATACCCCAGCGGGCGGTGGGTAGGCATGTTCTTATGTTTTCATTCTGGCCAAAACACCCGCAGTACGTGAGTTGACCACGGCATCATAGTGTGTCCTCCACCTTCTGCACGTACCGACTAAGCCGCGCTAAGGTTAGCCGTGCCTTTATCCTTGGGGCACGCACAGAATTTGAGGTGCTTATGCGAGTCACAATAGAGTTAGATCAGCACGACCTAGAAGATGTAATTGAGCTAGTAAAGAGATTGACAGAAGCTTTGGAAGAAGTAGAAGCACTCTTACAGGACACAGGCGATCCTGATGAGTGACGTGTATTTACTTGATGATTTAGACACAGCTTCTGATCTGGTTACAACCCTAACAGCGAAGAACGGCAAAACTTACGGGGTGTTGTACTACTCAATCGGAGAAAAGGCACAAGAAGAATTTTATCTGGTGCTAGAGAAAGCTACTTTCTTACTGCTAGAGAAGTTCATAGATGAGTTGATGGAATCGGGGACGATACACTGACATGGCTACGTTATTTACTGACCCAGAAGCAGCAATAGAAGAAGCAGAGTATTTGGCTAACTCTACAGGAAAAATCCACTGCTTAATTGAAGTTGTACCGAACGGAATACAAGTTTGTGCAAAGAAAGAAGCATTGTTGATGGACGGCACGATACTAGAAACTGTTACCCCAGTAGACAACTTCAGTATCTATGACTAGTGTGTATAAAGAGTTGGAACAGAAGTGTAAATGCGGTCAGAAGATGCTTGAGGTGCTCGGGTATATCGAGAAGCAAGACGGTGACGAGCATCCACGAGCCTACCGCAAAGGTTGGTTCTGTCCGTGGTGTAAAGAATGGAAGGACGCAATACTTAGAGAGAAGATTGTAGAGGAGGAGTAGACATGGTGAGCCAGTTGATGTGCGTAGCCCTAGCTATCTACTTTGAGGCTAGAGGTGAACCAGACGCTGGGCAGATTGCAGTCGCTCACGTAGTCCGAAACAGAATCGAAGACCCACGCTATCCAGATAATGCGTGCGATGTAGTCAAGCAAGGTTACTACTGGAACGGTAACCCGATACGAAACATGTGCCAGTTCAGCTTCTACTGTGATGGCAAACCGGAAGACCCGCACGACCAGAAGGCTTGGCGCGATGCGTTGTACATAGTGCATCTAAGTGGTTTGATTCCTGATATTACAGGAGGTGCAACGCACTACCACAGTACGAAAGTGTTCCCTGAGTGGGCATACACAGGACAAGTCACAGCAAATATACACAAGCATGTATTTTATGCAGGTGTCAGATGAAACAGAAGTTCGGAACCTATAAGCCTAGAGGTTCAGCAAAACAAGGAGAGCCAATGGCGGAGATGAAGAAGCCCGTATTCAAGACGAGGCTGAAGACAGCGGCTGATCCAGTGAACAGCCCACAGCACTACGCATCACAGGGCATTGAGTGTATTGACTATATAAAGCAACAGCTAACGCCGGAAGAATATCGCGGGTATCTGCTCGGGAACGCGCACAAGTATCTTCACAGACACCGCTACAAGGGTAAGTTACTTGAAGACCTGCGTAAAATGCAGTGGTACTTTTTGCGTTACATAAAAGAGTACGAGGAAAAATAGTGTACGAATACAAAGCAACTATAGTTAAAGTCGTAGACGGAGATACAGTAGATGTTGACATTGATCTTGGTTTTGATACTTGGCTGCACAATCAGCGGATTCGTCTTGATGGTATTGATACTCCCGAGTGCCGCACAAGAAATAAACAGGAGAAAGCTCATGGACTCCTCGCAAAAGAATACGTTCAAAAGACTCTCATCGTGGGAGGAACATATGCGCTCACAACAAAAAAGAAAGGAAAGTTTGGAAGATTTCTGGGCGAGTTCAAAACGGGAAAAGGAACTATTACGCAACTCCTTGTCAAAAAACGATTGGCGGTTCCGTACACTGGGCAAAATAAAGCGGAGATAGCAGCCGCGCACGAAGCCAACCGAATAGCACTAATAGAAGAAGGTAAATTATGACAGCGTGGTCTTACAGTAGTATCAAAACTTTTGAACAATGCCCTAAAAAATATTACCACTTGAAGGTAGCTAAGGATGTTAAAGACTACGGCAACGCAGCTACCCGATACGGCAACGAAGTACACAAAGCAGCCGAAAACTATATTAAGTCCGGGGAAGAAGTGCCTAAAAAGTTTTCTTTCCTTAACCGCTTACTAGATTCGCTTAACAGCTTAGAAGGCGAAAAACATTGCGAATTAAAATTCGGTGTTGCTTTTGATGGCGAAGAATATAAGCCAACTAAGTTTATGGCTAAGGATGTTTGGTTTCGCGGCATCGTAGACTTGCTCATAGTAAATGAAGACAAGGCTCTGATTATTGACTACAAGACAGGCAAGAACGCTAAGTACGCTGACACTACGCAGTTAGACATAATGGCTGCGGCTACGTTTACACACTTCCCAGAGGTACAGGAGATTAAGTCTGCGTTGGTATATGTAATCAGTAACGACTTTATAAGTAAGAAACACAGCAGAAAACTGCATAAATCATACTACGCTACGTTTGAGGAACCGCTACAGAGGTTAGCTGTTGCCGAAGAAAACAACGTCTGGAACGCAAAAAGCGGGCCGCTCTGCGGCTTTTGCCCAGTAAAATCATGTGAACACTATCGTGGGAGATAACGATGGCAGAGAAGAAACGTAACTACAAAAAAGAATACGAGAACTACCAAGGCACTGAAGAGCAGAAAAAGAAACGTGCGAAGCGTAATGCTGCTCGGCGCAAAGCAATGCGAGAAGGCAAAGTAAAGAAAGGTGACGGCAAAGACGTAGCGCACAAAAAAGCTCTGGACAAAGGCGGCAAAAATTCTGACGGCGTTAGAGTAGAAAGCGCTAGCCGGAACCGATCCTTTAAACGAGACTCAAAGGGTAACTTAGTTTCTGAAACCAGCAAGCGCGAGCGGAAGCGCAAATGATACTAGTAGATAATAAGGAGTTGGTCTTAAGGACTAAACGACCACATTTAGTTGCTGAAAAAATACAGAACTGCGAAGTAACAGAAGAAGAAAATGGCGTATTCAAGGTGTCAGTAAACTGGGGCCTAGAAGAGTGCCAACAGTTAGCAGAGCTTAAAGTAAAAAATATACCGTCACCGATAGAGCGTGACTACGAGTGGGTAGGTAAGTACAAACCTTTTGACCACCAAAAAGTTACAGCTAGTTTCTTAACTGTACACAAACGAGCTTTTTGTTTTAACGAGCAGGGGACTGGTAAAACTGCCTCTGTCATCTGGGCAGCCGACTATCTTATGAAGCTCGGGATCATAAAGCGCGTGCTTGTGATCTGCCCTTTGTCGATTATGAAGTCCGCATGGCAGCAAGACTTGTTTACATTCGCTATGCACCGTAGCTGTTCCGTGGCGCACGGCACGTCTAGCCAGCGGAAAAAGATAATTGAAGCTGGGTGCGAGTTTGTAATTATAAACTTCGACGGCGTAGGTGTAGTCAAAGATGAAATAAAGAACGGCGGCTTCGACTTAGTTGTGGTAGATGAAGCCAATGCGTATAAAAACGTACAGACAAACCGATGGAAAATCTTGTACGACATTATGAGGAACGTCGATTGGTTGTGGATGCTTACAGGCACACCAGCGGCACAGTCTCCGGTGGATGCGTTTGGGCTTGGTAAACTAGTCAACCCAGAAGGTACACCAAAATACTTCGGGCAGTTCCGAGACATGGTAATGTTTAAGCTTTCGCAGTATATATGGAAACCTAAAGTTACTGCTGATAAGACCGTACACCAAATACTACAACCAGCGATCCGGTTTGAAAAAGAACAATGCCTAGACTTGCCGCCCGTAACTTATGTAGAAAGGGATGCTCCGCTTACAAAGCAGCAAGAAAAGTATTACACCCTGCTAAAGAAACGCATGATTATGGAGGCGGACGGCGAACAGGTTACTTCTGTTAACGCTGCTACTAACTTAAACAAACTACTACAAATCTCTGGCGGTGCTGTATATACGGACGATGGAGAAGTCATAGAGTTCGATGTAAAGAATAGGCTTAAGGTAATACACGAAGTAATAGAAGAGTCTAGTCACAAAGTTCTGGTTTTCGTACCGTTTACACACACCATAGAACTACTGCATGAGTTCCTAACCCAGAGCAAAATAAGCAGCGAAATAATTTCCGGCAAAGTGTCAGTTAATAAACGAGCTGAAATAATTAAACAGTTTCAAGAAACAGATCGGCCGCAAGTGCTAATTATCCAGCCCCAAGCCGCTTCTCACGGCTTAACTTTGACTGCGGCTAACACCGTCATTTGGTATGCCCCAGTTACGAGCGTAGAAACTTACCTTCAGGCAAATGCCCGCATAAATAGGCCCAGCCAGCACAACCCGATGACTATAGTACACGTCTGCGGGAGTGAGGTTGAGACACGCCTATACTATATGTTGAGGTCGAACATTGATAACCATAACAAGATAGTCGATCTCTACAAACAAGAAATAATTGGTTGACATTGTAAAATCTTCAACTAAACTTGCTTTCCCCCTAACGTAATTTGGAGGAGCGATGAGCAACCAATATACCGCCGACCGCATGACCAAAGACTACATGACTTTGCGGGAAGCTATTCGTAAGAAAGAAGAAGAAATAAAAAAACTCAAAGAAATGCAAGTAAAGATCACAGACAAAATGCTTGAGCTTTGTGCGGAACAAAATGTAGACAGCTTAAAGACTGAGTTCGGCACTATATCAAGGCGAGTCCAATCTAATTACTGGACTAGCGACTGGGAGCAATTCTACAAAACAGTCAAAGAGCACGATGCTTTTCACTTACTGGAGAAACGCATCCACAACGGGAACATGAGGGAGTTCTTAGAAGAAAACCCTGATACCGTGCCAGTAGGACTGCAAGCAAAACAAACACACGTTGTCCGTGTAATCAAACCATCCGCTAAATAGGAGCGAGCCATATGTCAAATGAAGTATCAATTTTCGGCAACGATAATGCCGTAGCTGCGCCGCGCAACCGTAAGAGTTCACTGGCGCAGAAGTTAAGCAGCCAGAACACGATTTACAGCAGAAGAATTAAAACCAATGCAAGGGGCACATTCACAAAGCTTATTAACGGTAAGCCTGTGGGGGAACCAATCCGCGACGAGTTTGAGGCTATTGTGGTTAACATGTTACCCAGTGTGTCTCGTAACTACTACAAAGAAGAATATGACGCCAAGAAAGAAGAAGAAGGCGTCGTTACTTTGCCGGTATGTTGGTCGCACGCAGCGGATAAACCCGCAGAAGATGCGCCTGAGCCACAAAGCGCTAACTGCGTCAACTGCCCGCAAAACCAGCCCGGCTCTGGACAAGGGCAAAGCAAAGCTTGCAGGTTCAAGCGTAGCCTAGCGATCATGCTAGCGGGCGATAAATCAGGTGACGTATATCAGATCAACATCCCTGCTAAGTCATTGTTCGGTAAGAGCGCAGGTAACAAGCATCCGTTTGAAGCATACGTTAAGTATCTGCTTTCTAATGGCGAAGCACCCGACACGGTGGTTACGAAGATAGCTTATGATCCTGATGCCGCTGGCATGGAGCTTTACTTTGCGCCTGTGCGCCGTGTCACCGACGAAGAATATGACTTGATTGAAGCAGCGTTAGATAAGCCTGAGACCGAGAGATACGTGAAGATCAGTGTTGGACAAAACGATCTTGGTCAGCAGAAGGCGCTAGAGAGCAAGCCGGAAGAACCAAAGATTGAACGCAGCGAAGAACCGGAAGAGGTCGAAGTTGAGGTCGAAGTAGTCGAAGAACCACAGAAGCGGGCGAAAAAGAAAAAAGAAGAACCAATCGCTGATGACGAGTCTGGTGATCTTGCTGACGTAATCAGTGCGTGGGGTAGCGACGACCAATGAGTTACGGCTATACAGTAAAACTAGTCTCGCTCAACAAGTCTGCAAGTAACGAATCTCTAGGCGTGAAGCTAGGTAGAGAGTGCATTAAATACAATGTGCCTGTATCGCATGTGGCTAATCGTCTAGGGGTCTCCAGACAAACGGTATATAACTGGTTCACCGGCGAATCCCTACCTAATGAGCAAACTAGGAAAAGCATCGAAAAGTTTATAAACAAAATACAGCGGTAGGATTATGAAATACCTTGACCTGCTCGATCATGTGCAGCCAGACAACGGCTGTTACTGCGTTCTAGGGATAGGGTCATTCGTTAAACAAGAGTTAGTAGCTACACGGGAAGAATTTACCGAAGTTGTAGATACGTATTTAGCCGAAAAAAGAGATGTTTATTTCGGCGTTGCAAAGTTCAAGTCTGTAGATGGAGGTCGCAAAAAACAAGACGTACAGTCACTCAAAGCTTTCTGGTTGGACATAGATTGCGGTGAAGGCAAAGCTAAGATCAACGAGAAGACTGGGATACCTGATGGTTATGTAGATCAGGCTACGGGTTTTAAGAAGCTGCGAGAATTTGTAGAGACTGTAGGTTTACCTCCACCAACAATAGTCAATTCTGGGCGCGGCCTACACGTATACTGGGCGCTTACTTCTGAGGTGACTAAAGAGCAGTGGGAGCCTGTAGGCAAGAGACTTAACGAACTATGTAAGAAACAAGAGTTTTACGTTGATCCGAGCGTCTTTGAAGTAGCACGGGTGCTTAGAGTGCCCGGCACTCTTAACTTTAAGGATGATCCCCCTAAGCCCGTAGAGATAATGGGTGAGCTACGGCCACCTGTTGATTTCGATGAGCTTAAAGACATACTGGGTGTCAAAGATAAGCAACCTGCGGTAGAAGTAGAGCCTAGCAGGAAGTCTGCTTTGCGCGACAAACTCATGGAGAACATCCAGAGTAACTTCGCAAAGATCATGACAGCAAGCGCCAAAGGCTCTGGGTGCAAGCAGCTTCTTTCTTGTTACATGGACAGAAAAACACTATCTGAACCGAGGTGGTGGAATGCTCTGTCTGTGGCAGCTAACTGCGCGGATAGGGATACGGCGATACATATATTGTCCAAAGACTATCCGGACTACACACCCGAAGAAGTAAACAACAAAGTAAAGCATATAACTGGGCCGCACAGTTGCGAGGAGTTTGAAAAGAATAACTCTGGCGGATGCGAAGGATGCCCGCACAGAGGCAAGATAAAAGGCCCGATACAGTTAGGCAATACTTTTGTGGCTGCTACTGATAGCGACATACCAGATGCGCCGGAAGAAGCCGAAGAAGAGGACGAAGCAGAACCAACGAAGCCTTACTACACTCACCCGTATTACAGGGGCAAGAATGGTGGCATATACAGGATAGACGACCTGAACGATGAGGAAGCAAAACCTGTACTTGTTTACGAGTATGACTTGTACGTTAAAAAGCGTATGACTGACCCTGTAAATGGCGATCTAGTGGTGTTCGTGCTGCATACTCCAAAGGATGGCGTGCGTGAGTTTGATATAGAAAATTCAACCATAGCGCAGCCTATGCGTATACGAGAGGCGCTAGCCAAAGAAGGCGTGCTAGCAACAAACAAACAATTCGAGCTGATTGTGGCTTATGTGATCCACGCAGTTGTCGAAAACCAAAAGAAGAGGAAAGCGGAACTTATGAGAAGGCAATTTGGGTGGCACGATGGTGACACTAAATTTGTTGTAGGGGATATGGAGATAACTGTAGACGGTGTATACCACAGTCCTCCTTCTTCTATAACTAAATCTCTTGTGCCTCACTTTGAACCACAAGGCACACTAGCTAAGTGGAAAGAAGTGTTTGCTCTGTACGGGATGCCTAGTATGGAGATACAAGCTTTCGGGGCTTTGACTGGCTTTGGCGCACCTTTGTTAAAGTTTACGGGGCAAAAAGGTGCGATCATTAACCTGATCCACAGCAACGCAGGTACAGGTAAAACTACGATCTTGCGTATGGCTAACAGTATCTACGGTGATCCTGAAAAATTACTGGGCACAGTAGATGATACAAAAACCGCTAAGATTACGAAGCTAGGTATACTGAACAATATAGTCAACACCGTAGACGAAATAACCAACACAAGGGGGGAAGAGTTTTCAGAGCTTGTCTATGCGTTCTCGCAGGGTAAAGGCAAAGAAAAGAGCGAGCGGCACGAAACGAAGCTACGTATGAATACGACTACGTGGAACACGCCTACGCTAACTAGCTCCAACGCTTCGATGTACGACAAGCTGGCAGCCATAAAGAAACAAGCAGACGGAGAAGTAATGCGTCTACTTGAGTTCAGAATTGATTACACCGACGAAAGCCTAATATCCACAGAGAAAGGCAAAGAAATGTTTGACCACCAGTTAAACGCAAACTATGGCCACGCTATCGTTCCTTTTATTCAGTTTGTTCTGGCAAACAAAGAAGAAGTGCTTGCTACGTTACAGAGCGTACAGAAAAAGATAGACAAAGACTTAAAATTTACGTCTAGGGAGAGAAATTGGTCTGCTGTTGTATCGGCTAATATCACTGGTGGTTTGATAGCTGAGCGCATAGGTTTGTTTACCGACGAAGAAGGAGATAAGACTTGGGACATGCTGCGTGTGTATAAAGCCGTACTGAGAGAATTGTCAGACATGCGGACTAAGACAACAGCACCTGTAGCCAATGCACCTGCAACTGTAAGTGACTATATACACAGAAACATAAACAATATGCTGGTGATAAACGACAACGCAGATAAACGCACTCACTTAGTTAGCGAACCTATCGTTGAGCCTAAGCACAATCTGTACATACGGTACGAACCAGACACTAAGTTAATGTATATATCCGTAACCTCCTTCAAGAAGGACTGTGCAGAGTACCAAGCAGAGTATAGCGATACTCTAAACCAACTAAAGAAAATGGGTATATGTCTGGGTACGGGCAACAAGCGGCTGTCCAAAGGCACAAACATACCGTCCGCTAGTGTTCGCTGCGTAATCTTGAACTGCGATCACTCAGAGTTTATATCTATGGAAGGCATACTTCCGGACGAACTTAAAGATGAAAGTGGAGAAGGTGACGTACGAGATTGATTGGAAGAAGTTCAAGGTGGGGTATTCGTTTTTTATACCCTGCCTTAACCCCAAAAAGTCTAGGCGAAACATATTAAAAGTAGTACACAGACTTAAGTACAAAGTTGTACACAAAGTAGTAATAGAAGACGGAGTGCGCGGCGTCCGTGTATGGAGGGTAAGCTAGTCTGGTATTGCTGGCAGCCTGTTCGGCACTGGGTCAGACCTAGAATCTCGGATTATCGGGTATAGGTATGGAGCTTCTTTTGAGTTCAGGAACAAACCGTCAGTGCTGATAGCTGCCCTTTTCATTCTGGTAGTTACAGAACGAGTTAAGTCATCTGGGCTTATAGCATCGTAGAAATACATGTAATTGTACTTTGCTACTTCTTTTTGCATGTCTAGCAGTTCGGCTCTGGCTTTCTTAGCTTCTTCGCTCTCTGGGCCAGCACTCATATTAGCGTTAACCAACCTGTCCGCTGCTTCGGCGTAGTCTTGATACAGAGTGTTCCTTGCTTCAGTCCTTTCTGCCTGTAAGCGCTTAATTATAAAGGTGGACTCTTGGCTCTCAGCCACTTCTGTAGAACCAAAACCTATAGTCTGACCCAGAAGCTTCCAAGCATCATAATAGTCCGGCGGTCTGATCTCAGTAATGCCGTCCCTAGTCTTGAAGCCTTGTGTGCCTAGACGCAGAGCCTCCATAGGCTCTTTAATGAAGCCGGGAGCCATAGCCTCAAAGCCACGCATAACGTCACCGTCGAGTATAAAATCGAAGCCTCTAGCAGTGTTTCTAGCTACACCGCCAAATGCACCAAGAGTGAAGTCGAACATGCCGTTAACCCAAGCATCTTCCGTAGTTTCTCTCGGCACAGAATCTCTGAACCACAAGCCATCCAGTGCCAACGAAGGTTGCGCGTTCCAGTCGGTGAGTGCAGAAATTGGCCCTAGTTCTACTGCTCGTGCAAGCAGTTCTGCGGTCTCTGGTTCCAAGCCAAACTGTTTGGCTAGTCCGCTCTCTGCACCAAAGTATCTAGGTATAAGGTTGTTGCGTATGTACAAGTCAATGCTACGTAAGCCTAGTGGATTACCGGCATCATCTACGTCATAAAAATAGTCAGCGTCTTCATCATCATAGTCGGGGCGTAAGAACTCTCGCAGTCCGTCCATGAAGGCTACAGCAGCAGTGTAACCGAGCATGCCAGTAGCTCCCCCAAAGACAAACCCCATCCCCATCGTATCCCAAAACTTGGTAGCAGCTTTCTTTTTCTCTTCTCTGGTTAACCCTGAAGCGGCATACGCTTTGTAGAAGTTCTGTACTATGTAGCCCAAAGCTTGAAACTGGTAACTCTTGAACTGATACGCCATACGACCCCACCACTGTTTTGCGTAGCGAGGCTTATTGTATGACGAGTAATCAAACATACCTTCAAAGGTCAACTTGATTGCTTTTTCTGCGGCTGCTTCTATAGCAGAATCGCCAGTGACCCCTGCCTTCAATTGTTTTTCATACTCAAGCTCAAAAGCCGACATATAAAAAACTTCACGGCTCGTTCTCTCCAAGTGATGTAGTGCGCCTGTCATTACGGAGTAAGTAAATTTTGTAGCGCGGCTAGCCCGCATTCTGGTACGACTGCCTGTGGCTCTTATTGCAGACTCTTCTGGTTCGGCTCTACCAGTTATGTCGTGTATGCGGGTAGCTATAAATACGTTACGCATATCGGCGTAATCCCACGCCTTCTGTAGAGCATTTTTAATAGGGCTGCCTTTTACGTATTTAGAATTACGTATCGCAGGCTCGCCTCTTTCGTCCAGTATTTCTCCGTTTTCACCCGAGTCAGTAGAACCTAGACCTCGGAAGGTCATAAAGTTCTTCATGTATTTGCCTGCCATCAAAGACGTTTTAGCTGCACCGTACTCCGCGTGTAACGTGCCATAACCAAAGATGGCTAGTTGGGTAGGCTGTATGATCGCAGAGCGCATAGAGCTTAGTAGGAATAAGAAACCAGTCTTAGTGCCTGCTCTTGAGACGTAATCTAAAACAGACTCGACGCTGTTTAACTTAGGAGGGCTTAACTCGTTAGTTGCTCGCAGCTCAGCTTCGTTAAGCAAAGCATTCTTTTTCGCAAACTCTGTGTATCTTTTTTGTACGTCCCTAGCAGTTTCGCCTATTATGGTAGGCTGCTCTCGCTGCTCTCCTTCTATTTGCGCTCTACCTTCGCTTATCTGGTTGCGTATAACTCTGGAGTATTTTGCTCTGGAAGTCTGATTTATATTGGCTAGCTTCGTAGTGATAAAAGCTCGCAATGCGTCATTGCTAAAACCTGCTCTATTTTTACGGCGTATGTATGCTCTACGCACGTTACCTTCTGGCAGGGACAATAAATACATCTGATATATTGTATCTTTTAATGTGTTTACGCCTTCTTTACCTAAAGTCTGAATATCGTCTATCTGCTTAAATATTTCTTGCAGTTTCAGGCTGTCGCTAGTTATTTGCTTCCGCAAATCTTTAGCCGGATTTTCAAAAGATTCCGGCTGCGGTCGAGCAGAACTAGGGTTGTCCGCCATGTAATCTGCTATAAATCTGTTTGCCTCTGCCCTAGTTTCAAATGGATACAAAGCGCCATTTTTGCCGGGCATACGCACACCGTATTTACCCGGACGGGTCAAGGGGACATAGACTCTCAGCTTACGTGCTTCTTGGTAGTCTCTAACTATGTTAGCCAGCAACTTGCCTTTTGGCGAATTAGTGTCTTGCTCTGTGCCGGGTATGTTCGGGTCTTTTCTAACATTGTTCACCAACAATGCTTGCTGTTCGTTCAGGTCATTCTCATATTCTTGCAGAGTTTGGGCGTAAATTTCTAAACCAGTAGCACCGTTTTTGCTGGCTTTAAGCTCTTCGTATATTTTAAATACGTCTTCTATTTCTTCTTCTCTTTTTGCTATTTCCCTTCCCAGACGATCCATCTCTGCGATCTCGTCATTAGTAGGGCTAGGGTTTTTGTTTAACTCTTGTAGTTCAAACTTTAACCCACGCAGTGTTGTGTCAGTATTTTTTGACTGCTTCAAAGATATAGTGCGTTTTGTCTTGGTACTGTAAATAAGCACGTCAAACACTGAAGAGAAATGCAGCAGGTCTTCTAAAATTGCTCCTCCTTCTGTGTTAGCAAGAATATATTTTTCCCAACCGTCAACTTGCTTCGACAGCATGTCTAGCTTTTTACTTCGGTATACAGTCAGCTCATTTTGAGTTTTGTTTAGTTTCCCAACTACAGACATGTTGAAGCCATCAGCCAGCTTCGTAAGCATAGTGTTAGTAAACGCGCCCAACACACTTTGCATTGTGTTTACGTCCATAGCGTCAGAAAACGCCAAGAAGTCTCGGATACCTTTTTCTGGGTCTCTAACCGCGTTTATTATGCCTTTTGACTGACCTAAAAACTTACGCAACGTGTTTTGCTGCGCCTGCAACTTCTGCACCTTAGAAAGCTTTTCTACTTGCTTCTTGGCTTGCACCACTTGGCTTGCACGTTTTGGCCTAGTGCGTACCTGTTCTTCTGCAAGACGGCCAGTCAAGTCGATTAGCTGCTCGAACGCGCTTATGTCTCTGCTGGGCCTACCCAACATCCGACGAATTATGTCTACAAAGTTAGAGAATGCTGTTTTAATAGCTCCGAGTTGGTATTTGTTTACAGGAGCCATGTTGAGCAACATCTCTTGAAGCGGTTGCTCGGTAATGCCATAGCTAAGAAATTCAGCTATGTCAGTAAAATTATCTGTACTTTTAGCTAGACGCTGCAATGCAGGTGATGCACGATCTGACGCAAGTAAGTTTTGGTACTGTACCCCTACTTGGTGCATCAACAGAAGCGCGTCATCTATTGCAGCTTGTGCTTCTTGGGATATAAGCAGACCTTGTTTAAAGCTTGATATTATATCCAGCGTACTGGCATGGATCATTTCATGTAATACAGTGCGAGCGTCCAAGCCCTCAACTGAATCTATGTACATGGTGTTAGTTTCTGGGTCGAAAAGACCAGCAGAAATTTGCTTTCCGTTCTCGTCTACCCAATATTGAAGCAAGTCATCCGGTACTTGTTCCGAGTTTTCTATAAGCTGAAACTTCGTAGCTAATTTTTTTGCTATCGGCCTAAACAGTGCAGCTAAGCCTCTCTCAAAGTCTGTCCTGTTAGTGTCAGCGTTAATTACCTCCATTGCTTCTTCCGCAGTTGTGACCTCTTCTATCGGGCCATCAATCATCTCTTTGCGCGGAACTAACGGAGCATATTCGCCGGGTACTATTTCGTTTCTTACTGTTTTGTTTTCTAGTGGAATTATGCCTGTAGGAGCTTTAGCCTTAGCTCTTTTTCGCGCTTCGGCCAGCATCTCTGGTGTGAGCCTTGCATCCTGTAAAGCTCTTAAAGCAGCAGTGTGGGCCGCTCTACCTTCTAACCTAGAGTTGTTTGCTATGTTGATGACATCAGCTAGCTGGTCTATGGTTTTGTCTTGCAGTGCGGCAATTTCGTTTTGTATCTCGTTATAAGCAATTCGCTGCTTGTTCGCATCCCTACGGGCGCGGCGTGCAGATTCCTCTGGGTTAGCGCCTAGTATTCGATATGACTGTATTCTTCTTTGTACTCTGGCTTCATATTGAGCATCAGGGTCAGCGTCGTACTCATTAAAAGCCTCTTGGTTGGCAAAGAACGGAACATAACCTTTTTTACTTAATATTTTCTGTACGCCCCTATCCAGAGAGTTTGTAAGTTTCTCTACAGTGCGTATCTCAGATTTTCTCTGGTTGTCCTGTCTTTTTTGCAGCTCATTAACTCTGGCAGTAGCCTCCGGAGCGCGCTCTACGGGGGGCCTACCAACTTGAGCTTCCGGTGCTTCTTCTATGCCGGGCAGCCCGATTTGTTCTTGGTCTGGAGTTATTGCCGCTGCTTTAGGCTTTTGTTCTGGTGTGCTACCGGCAAGAGACAAAGACTCATCTATGTTTTCATTCTCTATTGTGTCTAAGTCTTTTTGTGTATCTGTTTCTATCCCCGCCATCCATGCTTCGTAATCATCCGGAGTCGGTTCATCCCTGACTTCTTCTTTTTGTGCTGGCGCAGCTTCATCTTGGTTAGTATCTATTCCACCTATTTCTGCTGTGTCAGTTTCTGTGTCTACTTCAGGCGCTGATTCAGTTCTGGCAAGAGTCAGTCCTTCTCCGCGCACACCTCTGACGTACATCTCAGCCGCTTCTTGTCCGTACTGGGCAACTAAACGACCGATCTTTTCAGGGTCTATTTCTTGCCCTTGGTCTGCATCTACTTCATCTGCTATCGCATCAAACCAAACAGGAGCCTCAATGTCTCCTTCTTCGTCAGTTGCAACTTCTTCCGCTACGACTTCTTCTGGTTGCGCCTCTACTTCTAAGCCTTCTGTTTCCAACGCTCTTCTTTCGGCTTCTTGTTCTGCTCGCGCAGTGTCCGCAACCTGCGCCTCGACCGCACCTACACCGCCACCGATAATGCCACCGACAATGCCTTCCAATGCAGCTTGGCCTACTACGCCACGACTAAGTGGTACGTCCACGCCTTCTCTTTGCAGAGCTAGGTTCTGGGCAAAGCGTTCTTGGGCTGCTTGTATGGCTTCTGGTGCGCCCTCTCGCCCAGCGGCTTCAACCATGTTCCTAACAACGCCACGACTTAGCCCATCTTGCATTAGGCGCTTACCAAATTCAGTTTTAAGCACTGTTTCTGGCACACCAAACCTAGATGCCAACCAGCCGAATGCACCACCCAGCGCGATCATGTCTAAGTTATCGCCTGTATAAGACTGTGCCTGCGTTGCAATTTCTCTAGCTTCTTGCTCGCTAAGACCTTGCTTGAGCATTTCGTCATTAACAGTGCTGAATACGGCGTCTTTTACTAGGCCAACACCAGAACCAACACCATACCCAGCCACACCAACTGTACCGCCATACACAGCGGCAGCGAGAGCAGGGATAATTGTGCCTACGCCTTGTGCAGCAAAGTCTAATGGGGAAGTAGCAAACGCTCTGAGAGCGGCTTTGACTTGCGCTCCTGCGCCTTTGTCCTCGGCTTCTTGCATGATCCTAGCAACTTCTTGCTGGTCTGCTTTAGCCTGTGCAGAGAGAAGTCCGTCTATATACTCTTCGACTCCGCTTAGTTGTCGAGAGACAGGATTATCTGCACCAAAGATATCTGTGATTAGCTTCGTACCAGTAACTACGCCACTGGCAAGATTCAGAGGTATGTCAGCAGCCTCCCGCAATATATTGGACTGTACGGGAGGAGGTTCTTGGGCTGGGGGTTCTACCTGCACAGGGTCAAACTGATCGAAGAAATTACCATCAACCGTTTGTACAGGCTCTTGTTCTGCGGGAGGTTGAGCCTCGTCTAACCCAGTGTCAAACTGGTCAAAGAAATTATCTTGAGCGACATTTTCTTTTGCAGTATCAAACTGGTCAAAAAAGTTTTGTTGGTCTGCCATAAGACCCTCAACTATTGACCTAAAAATCTAGCTGCTGCACCTTGCCCAAATTTCTCATCAAACTCAGCACGACGTTGAGGGTTAGCAATTAACGCTTGTATTTGACTCGCGTTAGGTTGAGCACCAGTGGTACTCGTACCGTATTGGTTTCTTATTTGTTCGGCTAAATCCAATATCTTTTGCTGTCTTAGCTCTGGTTGACCAATGGTACTCATATCATTTGCCAATACGTCTGCGGCAGCACGTATTGAATCGTTTACTGCGCTTTGTTGTAGCTGTTGTTCAGTTACACCAATTCTTGACATTTGCGCTTTGATTTCTTGGTCGAACAACGCTTCTAACGCCCTGCTATCTAGTTCTACAGCACTAAGATTCGGATTATCTTGTTTTGCTTGATTTCTAAGCGTCCTAAACTTCCGACCAAACTCCGTGTTTTCTTTGTTCAGATTTGCTACTGCTAACTGCACATCACCTTGAATCTGAGCAACGTCCAGAGAAGTTTGGGCCGATAGTTGACGCCCTGCTGCTCTTTCGGCTCTGTCTGCTTCCGAAACTGCTATATCGGCCAAGTTTTTGTTGATAGCCTGAGTTACAGTCATTCCTGTTTGAACTTGGTCTCTTACGCCTTGCCGTGCTGCTTCTTCTGCTTGGAACTCATTCAAGCCCATAGCTTGCATTTCTTTTACAAGAGCATCGAACTCGGCAGCAGTCTTATCGCTAGATTCAATTTGCGCTTTGAGTAATCTATCAGCTTCGGCACGTTCACCAGCACCAAAACCACCAAGACCTTCTCTACCACCTCGCTCCAGAGCAGCTCTTAGGCGGTTAAAACGCATTGCTTCTGGCGTAAACTCCGTTTCTCTCAACCTTCTGCTTTCTTCTTGCGCCTGTCTACGTGACTCTTGGGCTTCTCTTGTTGGCCCCATAATTTCAGCGAGCCTGTCGCTCACACGCCTAGCATCTGCTTCTTCGTCTAGTGCCATCAAACCTTTGCTTCTTTCTAGCAATGTTGCCATGTCTGACTGAAAGTTTTCAGGGAGTTGGGTTGGAAAACTTTGAGGTGCAGGAGCGCGAACTTCTTCCGCGCCCTCGGTTGTTGGTGCTGGCGTTGGTTCTTCTTCCGCACCTAAGCCGCCCATAGGTAAAGTAGATTGGTCTGCATTAGGCAAATATTCGGTTATAGTAGGTTCAGGCCCTGTAGCATAGTTGTACTGTGCTTCTGTTACGCCCGTATCTGTAGTCAACGCTTCTCTGCTGCTTAAAATTCTTCTAGCTTCTGCTGGCGACTTACCAGAGTTTATAAGTGCAACAAGATCGTTAAAAGCAGCTCTATTGGCTTCTCTCTCGGCTTCTCTTCGTGCGCGGGCTTCCTGAGCTGCCTGTCTTCTCTGTTCTTGCGCTGCTGTGTCTCTTCGGCGTACTAAAGAACCATCAGGGCCAGCGTAGCCTTTTACCTCACCACCCATCATTTTGTTCTGCTGTACGCTTTGCAGTGCTTCTCGTCGAGTGGTCTCGTCAAAACTATTCACAAGCTCTAAAGTGCGGGCTATTCTCTCTTCGTTGCCACTCTCTAAAGCTTTGGTGTAGTCGTCGTAAACACTTAAAAATAGTGCGTTTACGTCTACTGGTTCTTCTTTTTCTTCGGGCTTTCTCTTCATCAGATTAGCCAGACCAGACACACCTTGCCCGATGTCGTACATTAAATTCTTCACAGGTAAGTAGTAGCTACCGCCGCCCGGCACGGGGATATAGTCAGAAACTCTCCTGCCTCTGGCCATTCTTTCGGCTTGTCTTTCGGCTTCGTCTGCCTTCAAACCTTCGTCAAGTTCTCTCAACGCTGCTAGAAAACCCGTGTCTTCCGCCTCTACGTCACCACCTGATTCATACCCAATAACCCCACCATTAGCAGCCATGCGGCGCATGTTAGTCGCAGGTAGGCCGGGCAAGCCAGCCGCCATCTGGGGCGCTCTTCGTTGTGGCATAGGGCCTAACATCTGTCTGGCTCTAGCTTGCTGGACTTGTCTACCCCGCAGTGCTTGGCCGGGCATCATGCTGCGTAGCATTCCAGCTAAGCCTTGGTTAACTTGGTCGTTAATAGAGGGATTAGGAGGAGCCTGAAACTGTGCGGCTCTCTCGTCATTCTCGGCGCTTTTTAGCAGCTCCAGAGCTTCATTACGCTTCATCAAAGCAGCCGTAGCTAACGGCATATCGGTCTTTTCCGCCATTTCGTCTGCGCCTACTACGTCCAGAGCTGCGCCCATTCTGGGATCAACGGGCTGAGCAGCCATAGGAGCCTGTGGCATAAGTCCACCTAAACCTTGTTGTATAGCCATTACTAACTCCTAACCTTAAGACCCGAAATAGTCGCTTAAAAGACTGTATATACCTGTCACATCAGACAGCCCACTTTGCAAATTCTGTAGCCCAGACGGTTGGTAATACGAATAACTCTGAGTCTCCAAAGGCAAGCCTTGCAACAACGACTGCATGAACTGTGTCTGCTTATATGGGTAGTCCCTTTCCTGCTCAAACTGCGCTATGTCAGCAGCTACACCTGCTTGCTCTATAGCTCGTTGTTCTGCACCTGCTTGTCGTTGCGCAGCTAGAGCATCCAAGCCGTATCCTCGCTCTCTACCTAATAGGTCAACCGCTTTATCGTACGCAGTTCGGTAGCCTTCTCCGGTAAGTTGGGCCATCCTGTCCAGTAGTCCGCGCTGTAACTCAGCTTCGGCCACACCTTGTCGAGAACCTCCGTACGCACCGGCTTTACCGTACTGGCTTTGAAGCTGCTGTGCTTGTATTTCGGCTTGGCGTCTGGCGGCTTCTAGCTGTGGGTTCAGCGCCTGTTCAATATATGGGTTCATTAGACCAGCAATTTGTTGCTGCGTAGTCCCCCCAGTTAAGGTACTCGGTGCGCTTAACGCGCCTAACCCAGCAAAGGCTTGTTGCTGTAGTTCAGAAGCCCCAGCGGTAAGTGGGCCTTCGTAGGGGGTATACGGCATATTTGCCAAAGCCGCGCCACGACCAAGCATGTCGGTTACATACGGGCCAGCCCAGCTAGAGAGCGAAGACTCTTCTGCTGTTACGTTATTTACGTTACCGCCGTTGTTGTAATATTTCATCTCAACCTCACGCTGGCATCATCTTGGTAGGGTTGATCTCTGGGCCTTGTTTGGTAGTCCCAGTACGTTCTTGACGCACCCTATCCATCATTGAATATAGTTGTTGCGCCCCTGCATCAGAGTTGCCATTGCCTAAATGACTCACCACATCAGCGGGAATAACGAATTCACCATCACTGAGCGCAGCAGGCTGTTGACCGTCTATTGTAGCGGGTATTTGATCTGCCATCCCGTCAGTAGAGCCACCTAAGTAGTAACCTTTACCGCCTAAAGAAGCTAGCCCACCGCCAGCATAACCTTGGCTCTTCAGGTAATTGTAAGAATGATGCGGGTAGTAAGTTTCTAGGTAAGCTACGGCATCTTCTATAGTGAAATTTGGATCAATCCCTTGCGTTATCTCTACAATATCAGTTAGCGGTATGTCGTTGGTTATAGCATAGTCCAACACTCGCCCTGCTTCGCCGGTGCTAATACCGTCTGTTGACTCCATGTAGTTTATGATTTCAGCTATGTCGTTGTACGGATCGCTAAACAACGGTGTTTGGTTGCCGGGAACAGTCTGGTATATCTCAAGCCCGCTAAGATCGCTAACCTCCCCTGTAGTAGCTCTAGGCGTGTAGGCTTCTGCATAAGTCTGACGAGCAGGATCGCTTTCTATGGCTTCCCTTGTTCGGCTTCGTCTTCGCTGGGTGGTTGTTGTATCTTCATCTGCGTCAGTTGCAGCCTGAGTGGTTGTTGTATCTTCGTCTCCCCCACCCGTACTCCCGATCCCACCACCGAAAAAACTGGAAAGCAACCCGATAACTGCTTCTTCTGGTAGTGCGCTCAGAAGACCGCTGGCTGCATTGGTAGTGGCGGTGGTGTCAGTTGCAGTTGCAGGCGTACCGGCAGCACTCATTACTTCGCCGGTTGGGGTAAACGTAGTATCAGTAAAGTATCTACGGCCCATTGAACCGGGTCTTCTAGGTGTGCCTTCGGCTGTAGTGGTCGCAAAAGCTCCGGGTAGCACCTCACGGGATATCTCATACTCGGGAATGCCGCCCGTGTACCCAACGGGTTGCTGAGAACTACCCATACCTAAAAATTCACCGACGCTGCTGTCCGGCTTTAGCGCACCATATAAAGTAGCAACCCCACCCGCAGTAGCTGCTGCTTTGGCAAGGTCAAATTTGCCATTTGTAGAATATAAGTTTTCAAGCCAGCCCATAATTAGCCTCTAATTATCCTAGCGATTTCGTCGATTCGATCCGAAGCACGCACGCTACCACCGCCATAATACGTTCTTGCCCTGTTCCTGTCATCTTTGCGGTTTTCTCTGTCTTGCTGAAGAATCCGCATAATGTTCTCATATAAAGAAGCACTTAACTGGTATGGGTCACCTATATCAGCCACTCCAGCCTTCTCTGTAGACATCCCCCTCATACCTTGAGTGGTAGGAGTTGTTGTTACTGTAGGTAGGTCAAACCCACCGTCAACACCTGTGCCGTCGCCTATACCATCGCCTATGCCATCGCCTATGCCATCACCCACACCATCGCCTGTACCATCACCGGTATCTGTAAGGTCTGTGCCAGTGTCGATGCCGTCACCTGTACCATCGTCGATATCTGTAGTGTCCGTAATATCCGTAATGTCTGTGCCAGTGCCTGTAATGTCCGTAATATCCGTAATGTCTGTGCCAGTGCCTGTAATGTCTGTAATGTCTGTGCCAGTGCCTGTGCTTGTAGTGTCCGTAATGTCTGTGCTAGTGCCTGTAGTGCCGTTGGCTAATACGTCTACTGCATCATCTTTATCTTTGTCTAAAATTGTCGCAGCAATTGTTCCAGCAATACTTGCAGCATTTGAAAATAAATCATCGCCTTGGCTAGTTGAGGTCTGGCTAGTTGAGGTCTGGCTAGTTGGGGTCTGGCTAGTTGGAGTAGCACCTCCCCCAGTTTCAGTAGTAGAAGCTCCGGTAGTGGGCCAAACACCTTTCGAGGTTTTGAATCTTATTTGCGAACTGTTTGGATCGTAGGTCTCCCCTGTGGCTTCTTCCCATTGCGCGATAACATCGGCAGAGGGGTTTAGCGCCCGCCAAGTGTTGAAATTTTCCTCTCCGGGGGACATTGATGCTGGGCCAGTGTTCATCCAAACTGTACCGTTTGGGTCTTGAAATGTGTCCCGTAGTTTTGGGGCTTCACCAACATCTCTAGCCTTACCAATCGCTGCCTCTACAATATCTGCTGCCGCTGCCGCATTGGGGTCATTTGCTGTTGCCGTTGCCGCCGCTTCCGCCGCTGTTTGGGCTGATTGTGCTGCGCTTCCAGACGGGGTTCCGCCGCCTCCACCCGCCGCTGCGGGAGCGGTACTAGCTGCTGTTTCTGAAGATGCCCCACCTCCGGCGACTTCATCAGTAGTGGATTCAATAAATTTAATCAAACCACTTTCATCTTCTCGAACTCCATAAGGACTAGATGCGCCAGCGTAAGGTAATTCCTGATAACCTTCAGCGGTTAAATTTACTTGTTCACCCAACTCACTCCAGACTTCAGTCATTACCTCGGCTTTGACGGCATTGGGAGCACCAGACTCGACAAGCCAATCGTTAGCCAATTGAGCTATTCTGATTTTCTTCTGTGACTCAGAAAGCACAGTGTTTGACTGTATTTTCGCAACTTCATCTTTAAGTTGCTTTTCCATTTGAGCTAGAGCATTGTCTGCTTGCAACGTAGTAACTTCAGTTGCAATCTGATCTGACAAAGATGTGCCACCGCCAGAACTAGAATAATCACCAAGATCACCAAGAACTACGTCTACTGCATCAGCGCCAATAGTGTCAGCAATTCCTGACCTAGCACCTAAAATGTCATTCAGGTTACCAAAGAAATTCCCACCGCTACCGCCACCGTAAGTGCCGAATACATCAATTGCTTCAATCTTCGGATCATCTTCACCAAACTGAGGATCAGTTACACTCATATCTCGCCTACGGAGGTGTCGGTAGTGTCTCAGGCAATGTTGAGACGAAAGTTACAGTAATTACAGCAGAGGGTTCGCCGGGGTGTGGGCTTACCGCTGTTTCAGCGTCTAGTGACGTATCTATATCGTCCGATGACCACATCATCTCTATGTACGACCCTGCCTGTAAATCAATACTAAAACTCCACGCAATGTCATTACTGTCGTTGGAGCCTGATAAAACCAAATGTCTGGCCGAATAGTTTATATCCGTACCGTCTCGCCTGATCCACACGTACACGTTCTTGGACGAGGCTGACCCACTAACTGCTTGGGCTACAAACTGGAAGTTATAAATACCAGAATATGTTGCTGTAATCTGGCTGTTAGAACCGCCGTTTATCGTTATCGCTTCGCTCAAATAGGTGTTTTCAAAACTAACTACCTGAGCTGTGTTTACTACTGCTATGGGCTGATCTGTAGTGGAAAAGAACAACCCGTTAGGCTTTTCTATAAACTGGCCACCATACTCACCGGTTAACAAGTTTACATTGTTTGCTAACCTATTGAAAAACAAACGCAAAATATTATTCAGGTCATCTAAATACGTCCGCAGTGTGTTTTTCTCTGGCGGTATCGGCAAGGCAGGATTTTCTACCTTATTTATCAGGCGGTTAGCCACTAACCTCTCCTACCGTCAGGCCGCATATCCATTCTAGGTGCGCCTAGTTTCCACGTTACTCCTAGCTCTGTAGACTCAATCTTGATCGACATCTGCCGACCCCGTACCCGTGTAAATACCTGCCCTGTAAACTCTTCTACAGGCAATACGGCTGTTCTGGTGACCGTTGCGCTGCTGTTACCCCCGACTGAGGCTGGGTCATACCGCCCAGAACCTGAGTTTTCCAAGGGGTTCAGAGTCATGGTAGCCGCAGGAGAATCCGCTGTAGAGCCGTCAAACGTCATATCAGGCAGCATCTTGTTAATCAGCATGAACCGGTCGCCATCGTCCAGATCGAACTGTGCCGAGGTTATAGTAGCCACAATCGGGTTCGCCGAGCCTAGCTCGTTACAATCCACGCCGTACTCTTGATAGACCAAGTTGTTACTAAAAGTAGCAGCTATCGGGTACTCTCGTATGTCTGAGTCAATCCACGCCGAACGGCTTAGTGTGCCGTAGTACCAGACGTTTTCGACATAGTTATAGACCACATAACGGTCGTTCTGTGTGGCTTCAGAAGAGCAATAGAACCACCATATCTCATCAAACTGCTCGTTAGAGCCACAGATTACTTGGTCAACCTGCTCTTGGTTGAAGTCATCAAATACGTAGCTGCGCACGTCACAGGGTAACGTCTTGACCGTACCATCGTAATAGTAAAACTTGTTTGTGCCCATCCAGTAGGCAATGTTGTTTGAGTATACCGCCGCATTCGGGCTGGCTATGGTCAGGTTTGAACCCAGAAGCTGCGCTCCCCATACCTCTGGAGCACCCAGATACTGTAGGCCGTACAAGGCCGAATCAGTCCAGACCAGCACCTCTTGACGTGCTTGGATGGCGTCTACGATTTCTGTGCCTTCTGACAGGCGCAAACTACCCGCTTGGTTGGTAGCGGCAGGCGTCCAGTTAGCCACGTCTTCTTGGTCTGACCAACGGATCAGCATGGGGTCAAGCGTAGAGCCGCCCAAGTCATTCGCCCCAAAACAGAACGCAAAGCGAAATATGTCTGATACAAACGCTAGATTTACTATAGTAGGTACATCGGACGCTCCACCCAAGGAACTGACGTATACACCTCTTGTCGTAGTGCCGTTTGTGGCGTCCCAGTAAAGCGGTACGCCTCCTCTGTAGGCAAAAAACAAGTCCTCGCCAAAGTTAGCTTCTGACCACAACCGCATAGAAGCATTGGTAGAACCACCCGTACCCCAAGTGCCTGAACCCCAACGCCCTGCACCCCAACCAGTAACGGGCACCTCGATCTCATTGCCGACAGGTATCTGGTACGCACCTACGACAGAAGCCCCGCCGTTGCCTGTATCAGACGCATTGGCCGTGGCCGTAGCTGTGATGGTGTAGTTGTCATCGTCTACCACAGTGGTTACTGTATATTCTGCGTTTAATACATCAGCCGTAATGTTGCCGCCCAGAGATACCGCACCGGAAAATGTCACGTAGTCGCCTTGTGAGGCACCGTGGGCTGTGTCAGTAACAGTAAGAGTGGCAGAACCATCAACAGCAGCAAAAGTCACGTCACCGGCTGCTGTAGTAGCTCTAATGGGGGTAATATCGAAATAGGCACCCCCACGTTCGAGGTAATATTTCAGGTTAGTGCCAAGGGCTACTATGTTTTGGCCAGAAAGGGTCACCCAGTTATGCAGTGATCTGGCCACACCTAAATAAGTTTCTGAGGAAATACGCTGCCACCCGCCTATTTTCTGGGGTAGCCCACGTCTGAAGCGCACCTTGTTAGTGTCGTACCACTGACCTTCGGCGGCGTAACGGGTGGTTTCTCTATTTACACCCGGTTTGAATTGTAGTTTTCTGACAGCCATCTAAACCTCATTCCGCATACTCGCCACTGGCAATCATGTCGGTTAGCTCCAAAGCACGGCCACCAACCTGTCTTGCCCACTTAGAGTCCAAGAACTCTGTCGCAGCAGTTTTATAATCCGCCGCTTTCATAGCGGCTAATGCGCGTCGAAAGCCACGTAAACGCGTAGCTCCGAGGTTAAATGCTATGTCAATAATAGCATCTTTTCGTACATCATCAAGATCGTTAAACCACTTATATTCTGCGGCTAACTCCTTGGTTACTCTGGCAATATCGTTCTCTAGGAGGTAGTCAACCTCATCGTCTGACAGCCCAATGCCGTTTTCTGGGTCTATATTACGCCCGATTCCCAGAGTCCAGTATCCGGCTGGGCACTTGTACGCTACATGCCTGCCGTTAGTTTTTACCTCGCCTTCATGGCGTTTAAGCATTGAAATCAGCTTTTTCATCAACGAAACAACAGTATTAGTTGGACGAGTAACTTTATATCAGCTATCGCTTTTGTCTACGCCGTCGGCGTTTTCCTCCGCAACGATTTCGTCGATAGTGTCACAGACATCAGGCACCACCACGCCAGCAGTAGCAGACAGGGCAGAACGGCCAACAGCCCGAACCCCTTTGTATAGCTGAGAACAATAGATTTCTTTGTTGTCGATGACGCCCTGTACGGTGGTGCAGCTAGGCAGGGTAAACAGTAGTGCAATAGCTAGAAGTCTCATTTGTGTTCCTCCTCCAGAAAACGAGTCAGGCTGTGCTTGTAGCCTTCCATACAATGATCGGCAACTCGGTCTTTCAGACCCCCTCGGTCTGCCACACGGAAACTTCTCTTAGGGTTAATCAGTGTTCCGCCCGTATTGCTGAAGTACAGCATGTCTTGGGACTTAGAGGGGCCATAACAGAACCGTGGGATTCTAGCCACCACATCACTACCCTGCACACAGGATATCTGGGTATCGAGCTTCATTGGACGCTTGAACCCTTTGAAAAACACGTTTGGCTTACCGAAAGTAATCAGGTTTATGTTCTCGTGCTTGCCGTTCAGTTTAGCCGCAGACAGCTCCGCTAACGCCCCACCAAGGCTATGGCCGGTTATCAGGGTGCGCTTCTTGGGGTCTAGGTGTTTTTCGATCTCTCCCCATATAGAGACGTGCTGGGCTACAAAGCCTCCGTGGCACAGCCTCCCGACATACGGCACAGGGAGTACAAACATGTCGGTGAGGACATCGTTTACTTTCTTTTGAGTACCCCTGAAGGCAATGACATCTATGGTTTTGCGCTTGATTACGAAAGCCGTGGCTCCCGTCATCTTGTTTTCTACTTTAATGGTACTTTTGTTTTTGTCGTTATACGCCTTCAGCGACCAGCTTGCGGCCATGTTGAGCAGTACGGGGTCGATTTTCATTTGTCTGCCTTATTGTCGAGCCGCTTGAATATGGCCCCCAGCATCTCTTTGACTTCACGAATGTCTTCTCGGTAATCGTCTTTAGACACGTACTTCTCAGGGATTTGCTTCATGTCTGCATCCATTCTGTCTAGCAGTACAAAGACTCTGTTAACGAGCCAACCACCACCAAAACTGACTATCCCTAGAAAAACATTAAATCCCGTTTGAAAGTCCATCACCTTACACCTATATCTCTCCGTCCAGCGGAATATCAAAATCCAACCGCTGCTCAAGCAGTTTTGTACGCACCTGTATATCGTCTATTCTTTCCAAGTTCCCCTCCAATCGCTCTATCTGGTTCTGGAGAATCTCAATGAATAAGTCTTGTCTGGCATCTGCTGGTAGAGCGCCAAGCTCACCCCTCGGCCATTTGACTCTGAATTCACTGTTTTGCGATATTGCCAGCTCTGATATTTCAAAGGCGTGTTCAAGCGAGTTAATCCGCTCAATCGCATCAAAGTACCCAGCCGTGGCAATAGATACCATCACCAAAAGACCCACGATATTCTTCAGCGGGATCGACAGTTCTGTATCTTCGTTGAGCTTGGCCATCTAACAACACCATAATCAAATAACTTCAGTCTTTTTTATTCCACAACTCAAACAGTATCTTTATTTTTTCTTTGATCGTATCAATATCCGAGTGCATCTTTGCCAGCACTATGACTAGCGTCACGAACCCAAGGACAAGAGGCCACAGGGCCGATATTGCATCTAACGCTGGCATATAAAATAACTTTGTGCGGCTAACCTAAATCAGCTATTTCGGGGATCAACCCATTCAACACATAGTTCCCAAACACCATTGACATAGTTGTACTTGCAGCCATACCAATCGTCTGGCTCAGTCACATTTTCAACAAGCGTTGAGTTATTAGCGTTAAGGTCTCCGATAATAAACTTAACAGGAGAGCCAATCGTTATGTTTTCTTCGCCAATTACAACAACCTCAGTATCGGGGAACAGATACTTTGAGCAACCCATACCGTCAATAATAGTCTTCATGCTTACCCCTTAGTAATAATCTGAGTCGCTGAAATGGCTGTACCTGCAAATACTTCGGGTACATCTGGTGAAGTGGCAAGACTGCCATCAGTCTGGACGTAATGCTTTTTGCCAGTAGTTAGTCCTGTCTGAGCATCATCTACCGAACCAACAACCTGAATCGTAGCCGTAGCCGTATCTGAGTACGCCCCGTCAGAAAAGCCAATAAAGGTGTTGGAAGTTAAAGTGCTTGTTGCTGGGTCATATATAACCGCAAAAACACTACGGTCACTGGTAATTGCATAACCAATTATGTTTTGCTCTGTATCGGAGTCGTAGGCTATGTTTGAAAAAGTATCTGTCTCTATAGCTACTGAGTTGCTTATATCTACCGCGCTACCAGCTCCCAAATCACTTCCATCCGGGGTAACCTCATGGAGATACTTATAGTTACTCGCCCCTCTATAACTGACCAAAAACTTATTAGCGGCAGGGTTGTATCCAACCTGCAAATCAGTGTAAGCCCCAGATGCAACTACTACTGGAGAGCCATACGAAAAAGAGTCTCCTACTCTAATCGCTCCAATTACTGTAGGGTAAGCGTTGTTGGACTCGTCCTGATAAAAGAACAAGTATGAGTTTGAAGTTGAACCATAAATAACTCTTACTTCTCTGCTTGTAGTGGAAACACCGGGAAAAGCTGAAGTAAATACATTAGTCAGTGTAGTTCCGCTGCAAGACCATGTTTGTACATACGTTCCATCAACGTTTGATACGATAAAAGTGTTGTCATTTTTAACGGAGTCGTGCGTTATGCTGGCGTTGGCCAGACCACTAGCGGCAAGAAGAGTTCCAGCACTTCTGGTATTACTACCTCTTGTAATAGTTGTCCCTGTAAGGTCAACAGCCTGAAGAGATACATAGTCTATCGTAGCCACGTCTATGGCACCCAATCCAATAAGTTTATCCGCTGATGCGTCATAACAGGCACTTCTTGTGTTCTGGGTGAAATCAAACTGGCTTCCTGCAATTCGAGTAACAGTGGTTCCTGATACGGTTACTACCTCAAAGTCGTCATTGGTTAGTTCGCAAAGGAAGGTTGCGTTTTCTGTTGGGTAATA
>Ga0255784_10000458_pt1 | contig 32641 bp, 40 predicted proteins | sample 101ome_14_FD_179982 | JGI IMG/M metagenome (GOLD analysis project Ga0255784, IMG submission 179982) | Coastal salt marsh microbial communities from the Groves Creek Marsh, Skidaway Island, Georgia - 101403AT metaG (version 2) | ecosystem: Environmental > Aquatic > Marine > Intertidal zone >...
CAACCTTCTCGAGGGAGGATACGCGGTATTTATACTTGCACTCTTCAACGTTGTAGGACATATATGTTATGTATCGGCTAAATCTTTAATCATCTTGTTGAGGACGGAATTGATTTCGGATTTTGTCAGACTTCTAGGACCAACTGTGTTACTTGGGAACGTGTGGGTATTGATTTTATCTCTGAGCGTTTCAATCCCCCCAGTGTCTATCTTCAGAAAGTGGTGAGATTGTGCACTGAACCTCCGTCCCTCATTCAAGTAGCATCTTCCCGCGTAAACACCTACTCTCCTAAACGCCAAATCATAGGGATCACCTGGTTTGACGTAACTGAAACCGGTGGGGGTTATCTTCTCCACCACAGATCTCTTGTGTTCCCTCTTTTCCCAAATCTGGAATACACACGGCACATCATACACACTTCCATTCACTTCGAAGGCATTTTTTTCAATGTCACGGGTGTGTGCGAGATGAAAATGTTCCTCGAAGGCGTTATTCATACTAGGTTTTGTGAATGATTTGGGTAGGATGAAAGCTATGACGTTCGCGAAGGTGCAACTCTTTTTGATGAACGCCTTGGCTAGTGAGGACTGCTTACCGAAGGGTGGATTACCAAAGACGATGACATCCCCAGACACTGTGGGTTCCCATTCAAAAAAGTTCATCTCTTTGACAGTGTTTGATTTTGGATCGATGTCCATCGCGATGCGTGTAAAGTGAGAATCTAGAGCGTCGACGAAAGCGCCCGAACCAGCTGAAGGTTCGACCCATGTATACGAAGAGGTGTTAGGCACGTGTGTGATGATAAAATCGACACAACTTTTTGCAACTTCTTTATTTGTATAAAATTGATCTTTATCATTGGTTCTAAATTTACCAGTGTCCTGGTCACCCATACTCACATATGATTTCTTGTCTTTAATCTTCGAGGACCACTCTGAATTTTAGGTGTTATGTAGCCGTCATAGAACTTGTTACCATCTCCGAGATATACACATCTACTTGGAAACTTTGTGAGCATGTCGTTAATCTTGAATGAACATTGCAGTCTACGCTGAGACTTGCTGTCGACTTTTGGATTGAGTTGTATCAGCCCCGACTTGTTTTGTAGTTCCTTTTTTGTGTCGTTGTATATTCTGAATCTTTCAGCCTTGCTTACTGGACCTGGAGGAATACCTTTGATGATGTTTTCCAGTGCCGAGAGGTCTTCATGGGTGATGTCACCGAAAAAGTCTTCCTTCATCCCCGTGAGGTCCAGTTGATATATGTTTTGAACAACCTTCCAACCATCGCGTTGAAGATATCGTATGACGGTCAAGTGCGTTTGATCTTCGTTCAGATGGTCGTATGTGTTGATGGCACTGCCCATACAGACTAAATTAGACTTGGTCGATTTGCAGTGATTGTCCACACCGTGTCTCCTGTTAAAATGGGACGGAAGATCAGTGTGAGATGTATAAGAGATCGAGTTCATTTCATCAATTGACGCACCCAAGATTGAACCGATTTCTCTTTCCCACATGAGTCCATGAACCTGTGTCTCGTTCCCATCATAGGAACTATTTTCAAGCGACAACCTTTCAAATCTCTTAGTCAAATCTCGAATACCTGACATTTTTGTCTTCTTCACTGGTGGAAAACGTATACATCTGACAAGACTTGGTGCGCTTAGACACTTAGAAAACATATAATATCATAGTACATTATAATGAGATGTTTCGCGTATTCTTCGAATGACTCCTACAAACATAAATTGATAAAGACCAGTCAAAATGTACTAAAAGATGTGTATGATAAAAAGGCGGTTGAGCAACATCCAAAACGGGCCGAAAATTTGAGACTTCGTCTACGCTTCAAAGAAGCGATACAAGAAGCACAAGAGATTTGTGAAGAGGAGGGAAAGAAATCTAAGGAGTGCCACCTCGCGTGGTATGAAGTGGATGAGTTGGACGACGCCATGTCTAGATACTATCCAAATCGAGACTAACTATCGGGGGTGGATCATCATACCCGTAATAACGTATCGTTATTCCAAACATCTTGTTGAGCACAGCGTTTAGTTCGAGATTTATAATATTCTTCCACGTGTTCATGTTTGTTTCAAAATACTCCAGACCCTCTTCACTGAAACACATGTCTCGAAGGTCTTTTCTGGTTCTGAAATCATGCATGAGTATATTGACGACACGTGGAAATGGAAGGCATCCTCTCTCAGCGGCGGATATCAAGTCTATGACGTAATATCCGTGGGTATCACAAATGAAATTCACCTGCATTGCGGGATATCCCTTGATGTATGCTTCAAAGTCACGCTGACTTGGAAGTGTGACAAAAATTGTGGTGTTCTCGTCGTCAATAGGGTTTGGTCTCGTCACACAGGGATGGGTGTGGTAGCTCACGAGTGATGGCCACACGTTGAGAACAGTATCGAGATCGACACTGCTCCGGTCCCGCGAGGTGACACATGTTGGTTTACCAAACAGAAGAGGTTCACCTGTCGTCATTCTGAAAGTTTTGACATTTCCGGCGTATTCCCATTTTGATTTACATGATAGGGTGCTGACCTCTTTCAGATCCTTTATGACTTTACGTGGAATCTGAACCTGTTTCCTGAGAAACATTTGAGGACAAAATACTGTGCTCATCTAAAAGTAGTTTGAAAAAATTATTGGCGGTTCCAATTCATGATAACATCTCTCTTGAGAAGGGTAATGGTGCCGAGCTCCGGCCATAAGTAGTATCTGACTGAGATGCCAAACTGTTTGCGCATAATCGGGTCGATGTATTCGTTTATGAATTTTAACCAGCTGTCCCTAGTCACACGCGTGTATCCCACAACTCCCCACTGACCCTGTAAGGATCTGAACCGTTCACCTGTGGTCAGATTGTTGAACAACGCGACGACAGCATTCGCATCTGGTATTTGCATGTTCGTCTCGATGAGATCTATGACATAATACCCCTGTTTTTCAAGAATGAGATTTGCCTGAATCGTTGGATACGCCTTAATGTATGCTCTAAAATCTTTATCACTGGGCACGGTGAAAAGGGGTGCGTTACTTTCAGGGACGGGGTGTGTGTGATATACAATGTATTGAGTGAAATCTTCTTGGGATGGAGTCACCGATGCAAAATTTCCATTTGTTCGAGCCGAGGGTTGGTTAAACTTGACATAGTTCCGTGTGTTGTATACAGTAAACGGTATACTACCAACATATTCTACATGTTCAGCAAAGGTCTTCTGAAAAACATCCTTCAACTGATCGACGACTTTGCGACTGAGTCGCACAGACAAGAATCTGTTATTTCTGTTCAGTTTCATGATGGTGCCTACATTGAACTTGTTTTTGGGAATGTTCATTTGCTTAGACCTCACTTTCTTAGTCAGATTTCGCAGAGCCTCTATAATGTCGATCTTTCTCTTTCTACGCAATTTGATTAGACGATCAAGTGCCCGCCTCGTGTCAGTGTCTCCTCTCTGACGGTCAATCGTCCTCCTGACAGGAAGTTTCTTGATTGTCATCTTGTCATATATAGAGAAATTATTACATCTTAAATCAAATGACTGATGTAGAACAGATGGTCAGGGATGTATACGCGGAACTTGGTCCGGGATACAGTGAGAGGGTATACCACAACGCGATGGAAGTTCTTCTACGAGAAATGAAAGTTCCGTATGAAACGGAAAGACATATTCTTGTTCACTTCAGGAATCATATTGTGGGTCAACTGAGGGCGGATATCATAGTAGATGGACATGAGATACTGGAGTTTAAAGCTGTCAAAACCATCAATGAAGGGGCGGAGTTACAGGCTCGAAACTATCTTCATCTGACTGGTCTGAGGACTGCGTATGTTGTAAACTTTCCTCCTCATCCTGATCGTGAAGTGGAGATCCGAAAGATCTCAGTAAGACCATTAGAGGGAGAACTCTCGAAAGCGTTTGATAAAATTCGTTCGCATCATCGTAGTGTTTCTGTGGATCTAACACAGCTCCTTCCAGGAGCTCCTGAGCTTGAGTTAGATGAAATTTAGCCTGTTCCATACAGTATTGAACCGCCGGATCTGCATAATTTAGGTTGTTCATCTGGGGAATAACATAATGATCTAAATTATACAGGGTTATGAGAGCCTTTTCCTCTTCTTCAGTCATTTGTCTGAAGATTCTAAAAGAATGGAACAACTTAAGTTTCGTAAAATCACACGGTCGGTATAAATTCCCAACGTAGATCCGCACATATTTTTTTCCATATCACATCTTGATGATAGAGTTTCTCTTTGGACTTTAGAAGTGGAAAGTATTGCAGGTATTCATCTTCACCCAAGAGTTCACAAAACTTATACAAGACATACGAGTAACTGAGGAAGTTCTTCCTCTCCGCCGGGCAGTTTTTGTCGAACGGTTTTTGGATATCCTTGAACATGATGCGCAAAAGTTCTTCGAGTTCTTGGGGCATGTTGGGAGGTTTGATACCATTCAGTATGTTGGTGATGTAGGGGACGTGCTCGTAATACTTATTGAGACGAAGCTTCTTCAACAATCCTCTAATTTTGGCATGGGTGATATCCTCCAGGTTTTTGATTTTTATTTTTTTGAGTTCGGATCTCAGTTGTTCTATGACTTCGTCGGGGATGGTCGTCATCTCTTGTGCTTGGAACTGTGACAGCCACTCGTTGAAGTGATTTTCACGTTTATACGAATAGTTGACTATCTTTTCCGAGGTCTCTTGTTCTTCCCTATATGTCAGTTCTTCACTGATCAGGGTCGTCACTACGATACCACAATTTTCACAGACTAGGTCACTCGTTTCGGGGAAGTGTGTCAGGTTGCTCTCCTTACACTTTGGACACTCATCCATTAAACGTTCACTGGGTTTTGTTATATTTTGTTTTTCAACTTCAATCAAATAGTCTGTGAAAATGTCTTTTCTTTTTAAACCCACAGTTTCTTTTACATTAAATATATTGTCGGTGTTTGATTTTTCACTCGTCTCGTCAGTGTATTGATTCATGTACGGCATACACTTTATGATATAGTCTGACATTTCGGCTTCGTATCGTCTCCTATTTTGTGGATCTTTCTCTATCAGGTCTTTCCATTCTTTTATTCGATTGTTGTATCTACTTAAAAAATTACCTTCCATTCTTTATATAGAAATGCTGCTTAATTTTTTAAGTAATGTTATTTACATCTTCAAGAAATTGACCACACCGAAAGACTATCAAATCTTCAAGGAGGAACTGGAATACAGCGTCGACTATGACATGAAGTATCTCGTTGAAGATCCATTTTGGTTGAAGGAGTGTAAGGATTGGGATGGTATTTTGGAAAACTTCTACATCGACGTCACTGGGTCGAACTTCAGACATACTTCCATTCCCCAGAACGTGAAAGACATTGTGTTGAGAATCAAATACTTCTACAACGGTCATCTCTATTCCGTGATCACGAATGATATTAATTTTCTACCTGGTGAAAATGAAGATGAATCCATGCATTTCAGTATCCCCCTGACTGGTGCTTGGGTGGTTGATCATGATGACAAACCCATCACGAACATCACCGACAAAGTCAAGAGATACGCAGGTCCAAGGGGTGATTTTCACAAGGAGAAAGTTCCGCTTAAGGACTTTTTATACTACGATCACGAGCACTTGAAGAGCAAGTTCCCCAAGATCATGTTAGTGAACGGTTTAGGTATGAAAAAAACCGTATCGACACTTGAAGGTTTCACTACTGATCTTCGGATACCTTAGTGGCAAGATAGAACTTGAGCTCTCCAAGGTTCGCGACGTTGTATTTGAGAATGAGGAAACGATTACCAGTTTCCTGAATAATCTGCACAGAAGCACACATACTCGTGGCTTTCGTGAAAATGTTGAGGTATTTGAGGCTATACAGACCTGAGATGGTCGGGCTTTCCTCCACACACTCGATCGACGTTTCTTGGTTCGCGAAATCACCTTCGCAGTTGAATTTGATTTCCTTACCAGTTCGGATGATTTCGATATAGTTTCCGATATTGGACATGTCTCGGCACAACCTCTGAAAGTCGATAGAGGGTAGGGTCGTCACAGTCGTCATCTCAACATCCGGAACCTCGATGCGACTCTCGTTGATATCCAACAGTTTCAGTTGGAACTTGGTGTTTGTCTTTTTGGTATCACTGGAAATTGTGATGTTCATATATTCCTTGCAGTTGATTTCAATCTGAAGAACATCATTGTTCGTGATTGTCTTGAGCAACTTGAATGTGTTGGAAATGTTAATGCCAGCGATGACCTCCTCCTGGTCGCACGAGTATTCTTCAAAATTATCAGCGGAGAGGAAGATGTCTACGAGAGATGTCCGAGCTGTGTCTAGTGTAACAATGAACATACCCTCCTTTCTGAAGTAGATGTTGACATCGTTTAGGATGTCTTTCAGTACTTCAAAAGTGGATTTGAAAGCAGCCGCTTGAATTGTAACTAACTTCATGATTACTGTTTAAACGCTTTACATCTTTAACTCTGTATATGGCTCCCCCTTGGAAACATTTTTGCTTATCTTTTCTTCCAACTCCTTCGTCATAGGTGGCTGTAGAGACTTTCCATAGTCGTCCAGTGAAAACATATGAGCGTTGTCACCTTTTCCATCTAGAGAAGACATGCTGCACCCCATACCACCGATCGCGCTGTGGGATATCTCTTTCGCTGGGAGAAGGGAGTCCAACCAGTTTTTGATTTCGTTACCGACGAGGATTTTACCATTCTGTGTCAACATCGTGGGCACTCGGGTGATTTTATTCTTATAACTGGATGGTATACCCTGTGTATTTATGTTGTGGTAATGCACGAGTTGCTTGAGCTGATGATGCTGATTGATGTATTCAATGACTTCCATGGAAAATTTACATCTGGGACTGTAAATTAAAAGTGACATCTACTATTTCACAAGTTAAAATTCAAAAAAAAATTAACGCATACTTATAATATGAACTACCTCCTCGCCTTCATACTATTGGTCGTCGTGTTCATTCTGACCAACGAGAACGAACATTACGACTTGTTTGGATTCTCAGGATACACAGTTCCGAGGGAAACTCAGTTGATGGATCCCTTTCCAAATCTCACCGGATACGAGCAGGTGAAGAACGACGCGAACGCTGACCTGATGGAGAGCATTGTTCTCAAAACGAACAAAGAGATACACAAGAGGACTGGGATTTCAAATTACATCATAGAGACTACTTCGATGAAGAAGTTAGTCAAGGAGACAGCCACCATCTATGAGTGTCAGTTCATGACTGTGAAGAAGAATGGATTCTCATTTGGATTTTCCGTAGTTGTCTGGTTCATAGCGGAAGACAGAAAACCTCTGAAACTTTTAGCCATAAGATCACAACCTATAGGGTTCCAGAATCCTAATCAAACCCTGGGGTTCAACGAGAAGACAATGGGTAAGGATTTTATAGACTATAAACTTGTCAGGGAAAATCACATCCCTGACAAAAGTGATTTTGATTCGTCCATGTCTGTGTTCAGAGATCCGAACGCTGAACTGACCAGGGTGTATGTCGAGGAACCAGTGGGGGTGGATGTCCAAACCAAGCAGGTCAAGAATGAACTTCACGAATTGAGGGAGGACATCGAGGAGAATGTCAATGTGGCGAGGAAGAAGACGGACAACTTCCTACGCAACTTGGAAAATGATCCCGAACTCGTGAGGGGTCTCAAAAAAATTGAGAGAACAATCAAAAGTGGGTTTGAAACTGTAAAAAATAAATTGCAGTAAATAGTAATGTTAAGCATCAATGACGTGACGAAAATTGATGAAAAGAGGAAACGTATCAAGAAGGAGATATATACAAGAATCTATGAACAGTTTTCGTCTAAAATCAAACAGTCGGTCGAACTCGGCTGTAAACAGATATTCTTAACAGTGCCCAACTTTCTTGTTGGGTATCCAACGTTCGACAGGGGACAGGCTGCTCGATACGTGGCCAGGCAGTTTGTCCTCGGTGGTTTCACCGTGCAGATGATCAACGAGTGTGAGTTGTACATATCGTGGTACACCCCGAAGAAGAAAAAAGAGCGCACCGAAAAGGCTAGTGAAGATGATTTCCCCAATCTAATGAACCTCAAGAAGATGGCGAATAAATACAGGGGAAGTGCGTAGTAATTTCTGATTTTAAAAAACCCCTTAATCATAAATGGACAATTTAAACGTTCTCGTCGAAGCGAAGAAGGAATACCTCGGGCAGATGTGTTTAATTATGTGTCCAGCTATGATTGAAGTTTTTCAGGAAATGTACAATGAATCTGTGAAGACATCTAAGGGCAAACAGGTTTTGATCATGTTTCAGAAACTCCTGAAAGAGGTGCCTAACTGGTCGAACGCCATGTCCAAGAGGCATAGTGACAACATCACCGGACGCTGTGCGTGGTTTAGTGATCTACTGGCTGCCGTCTTCGTGGCGTGCACGAAGATTCTCTCCGCGGTCCGTCTCAAGGCGGACAACAAGAAGATTGCCCTCAAACTCCCCACTGAGGAGGTTTTCATTCAAACCTGTTACAACAACGCCGCGCGTGATCTCTACAAAGACCCTTACATCTTCCATGAGGAACAGAGTGAGTATGTTCGTGACGATAATCTGACCACGCGCTTCTCGAACTGTATCGAGAACACTGTGAAGGAACTGATTCCTGTCCAACAAATTCTCCAAACCTACATGTCCCAAGAGACTCGAGACATTTCCCTCGATGGTGACGTTCAGGATAGCACTGACCCCGAAGTGTTGGATGAGGGTGACGATCCGAACGCGTTCCCAGAGGGAGAGGGAGAGGGGGAGGAAGTTCAGGGTGAGGCGTGTGAAGAGCCACAGGCTACAGAGGAGGCTGCACCAGAACCCCAACTCACCGGTCTCGAGAATGAATTCAAAACCGTCCCGGGTGTGCAGGCTCCACCCCTCGAGGACCCCGAACCTGAAGAATATCAAGATACCCCACCTCAAGGTGAACAGGGTGAGTTCCAACCCAGGCCTCCCGAAGATGATGGAGTCCTCTTCGGTGACGCACCAGAGCGCAGGATAAAAAATCCCCGTTATAATTAAATGGAAGACCTGTCCAATTATTTAAGAGATCCCGTGAGCGCCGCTTTAATCGCGGCTGGTATCACGGCTGGTTACATTCATCTCAAGGCGTACCTCAACAACGAGGGTAAACTCGAGCTCAACAAATACACCAAGCCCGCGACCCTAAACGCGATTCTCGTATTCTTTATTGTCTCTGGTGGTATTGGTAAACGTGAGGCTATTTCAACCGAGCCTTTCTAAACTTAAAGATTAGATTTGTAAAACAAGTAAATGGCGTCTGTCTCTGCTTTCAATGATATGATGGGTCAATTTCTTGTGGAATTGCACAAGACTTTTCCAGATGAAAAGGGCATCAAGAAAATGCTCACATCTTTTGATGTGTTGAAATCCACCAACCCCCGCCTCGTCGTCGACGGTTTCATGCAGGGTGTCACCCCCTACGCTGATCAGATTTCAGCGAAGGATGACAAGTTTCTCCTCGAGGAGTGTTCTAAGATTGATTTTCTCAAGGATCTCGACCTTTCCTCCTATTGGGAGCGTATGTCTGCCAACACCAAGGAGGCGACGTGGCAGTATCTCCAGACTCTATACATGCTGGGCACTACGATCATGGCTCTCCCCCCAGACAAGATGGCTCAGATTGAGGCACTCGCGCAGGGTGTCGCGTCTCAGCTACAGGAAGAGGGTGGTGAGTTGAATGAGGACGCTCTTATGAAGATGATGGGTAGCATGCTCGGTGGTCTCGGTCCAAAAAAATAAACCTGAGCTTATACTAAATGAAGAAGGTTTGGTTCGACGATCCTCGCCAACTCGTTGATGATAAAAACTTTTTACAATTTTGGCCTAATTCTAAACAGACCCCAGAAGACCGAATCAACTCCGCTTCGAGGTTTATCATTTACGCTTCTGCCCTGCTATATTTAATCAGGCGCGATCCCCGTGTCTTTATCTTAGGCACAACTATTTTGGGTGTTATTTACGTTCTTTATAAGTCTAAGATGGTCAAGGAGAGCTACGGTGAGGCGCCCAGCTCTCCTGAGGCGACGTGCCAGAAACCCACCATGGATAACCCTATGGGTAACGTGTTGATGACGGATTACTCGCAGGCTCCCAACAGGCTCGAGGCGTGCTATTACCCCACCGTCAGGCCTCATGTCAAGAGGTATACGAGTGACCGGATCCCTTACGACAGTGGACGGTCCAGGACTGCCATGCCCAAGTATCTGAGAAACGCCATGGAGAGGCAGTTTGTGACGATGCCAGTTTCCAAAATCCCAGGAGGGCAAACAGAGTTCGCGGAGTGGTTATATGGACCCAAGAATGGTCCGATGTGCAAGAGTGATTCCAAGTTTTGCAACCCGAACGCCAGGGGTGTCCAACTCGATGCGTATTCTGGACTCGGGATGGATGGTGACAGAAGAGCCTAGAGGAAAATATCTCACGTTATAGTAAATGGCGTATCAGCTTCAACCTGGCCTTTCTATCGTTCAGAATAGCGGTGCTTTACCCTCCACAAAAGCTACCGATGAGGTTTTTGTTTATCCTCAGCCTGCCGGCCCAGTGAACTGTGGTGGGTGCAGGCCCAACACCATGCTTTACGGCACCGCCCCTTACAAGGCTGGTAAGGGCTCTCCCGCCCAGCACATAGATGTCAGTGATAGACTTCGTCCCCAGAGCACGACTCGCTTCAACAAGCACATAGTCAAGACGTATGAGAATGGATACTTCCCCCTTAACAATGTAGAGTGTAAGTTGCCGATTAGAACAATGCAGTATGAACCAGCCAGCACCAGAGCTGACCTTCAGAATGGTTTATTCCAGCAAAGATATCTTAATAAAAATGTTAACACAAAGTAAGAATGGCTGATCCCATTTCGCTTATGGCTGTAGCGGGTCTTGTATACGCTGGTCGTAACTTGAGCACGAAATCTCAACCACCAAAAGTTACTACCGAACCATTATTTGTAAGTAAACCGGCTGTCGTGGAGGAAGACAATTTTGAGCCACCTGTGGAAGTCTCTCACAAACGGGAAATGGCCAATTTCGGTGACATCGTCAACCAGTCTCGCACCAGCGGACAGGAAATGGCTGACATGCGAAACCGGATGTATGATCATGGACGGATGAACAATCTCTCTCCCATCGAGAAGGAGTTGGTCGGTCCTGGTCTCGGCGTTGGTCCAAACGTTCCCGCGACTGGTGGATTCCAGCAGATGTTACGCGTGAACCCCATCAATGTTGGTGAGTATAAGCTGACGACGCTTCCAGGCCGCACAGGTCCAGCCGCTGATATTACGGGTGGTAGAGGTGCGGTCGTTGGTCAGCTGACTCACAATAAGCCGGCGACCACCGCACACATGCCTACTCGTCTACCCTCGATGCCTGGAAGGGCTCAGGGTATGACCGGTGTTGTCCCACGTAACGAGCATGAGAGGACCAAGAAGACGACGAACCGCTCTGAGACTGGGTATCGCGGCGATAACTTGGGATTCAACGGTGCGAAGCGTGTCATCTCCGCCACCACCGCCGCCCAAGATCCCACCCGCTTCAAGAGTGATAACAACGGTGGCCAGTTTATGTATAACAACCAGCCCGCTCCCGGCATCTCCAACTTCAAGGGTGGATACACCAACACGGTCGCCGCTCAGATGAACGCGAAGAACAACGAGCAGCTCATGAAATACGGTTTCCGTCCCGAAGATAAGCGTGGTATGCCCAACCGTATGGGTAACCCCGGTCGCATGAACGTTCGCGAGAGTGCCCTCAAGCAAGGTGGCACGGTCACAGCCGTCCGTAGTGATACAAGCCGCATAGACGGACGTTTCAACGCCGCCAACGGTGGTTGGACCCAAAATTATCAACAGAAACCCTACCATCAGTTTAATGCCTACAAGGGTCAGAGTAACCCTCACACGAGGAGCCTCGATATCGCGAAGAGGCAGCTTCAGAACAACCCCCTCGCGCATCAGTTTTACCAGTAAAGTATTTACACGTAAACAAAAACACTCATTAAAATATTGTGCCTATATTTTAATGAAGGTTCATCAGTTGACTATAGACAGTGGTCAGAGGGACGCCTCTTTGTATGCTAACCCGAATGACTATGTCATCAACCTGGAAACTCCTATATACGACGTGTCACAGATTAAATTGGTGAGTGCACGAATCCCTACACCACAATTACCCGTATGTGCTACGAATAATACCATTCCGTTTAGAGCGACGAAACAAGATTCGACGGTAGAAGATTTTACCGTTAACATTCAAGACGAGCCGAACCACCCGTTAGTCACTGGACAGCAGATTGCAGCGGCTTTCAGTAGTATAGGTTCTGGCTACAATTTTCAGTTTTCATACGACGCCGATAGGAATAAGTTGTTGATAGGCCAACCCACGGACCCGGATGGGAATCATCTTCAGCAGCTCACATTCTTCTTTAAAACCGGACAAGACGGGTACGACGATTCGAGTTCGGAGCACACCACAATGCACCAGGTTTTGGGTTTTCTTCCCCTGGACGTGGACATAGTCGGCGGCGCCGCCACTGATTTTAGTACGATGAACTTGAATGGACCGAACTCTCTGGTGCTGCGTATATCGTCTGGACCTGAAAGGATGAGCCAAACTCTACCGTCCTCGGGACAAACACCCTATTATACGGGTCACATTCTCCTGGATGGAACTGACTTTGTGAACGTGAATGGTAAAGACGATAAGTTGACCCACGAGTTTCATACTGGATCCCTCAAATCAATCAGTGATTTACGAATTGAATTCTTCTACATGAGTCACGGTCGCCTGATACGATACGATTTTAGGCAGCAGGATCATGTCCTGAAATTTGAAATCGCCTGTTCCACAGACAAGTTGGAAAACCTGACTCCGATGAAAGAGGAACCGGTGGAGGAGGAAGAGGAGAAGGAAAAGTTGCCAGACATAAGCATTCCTGAAGAGAAGAATCTTTATGTATGGAAAATTGAATACATCTATATTACCCTGATCATTTTCACAGGTTTACTGTTGATCATGTCTATGGGTAAGAAGCGAGCTTAGCGGGTAATCGCGTAGACGGGCTGAGCGGGCTTGGAAACACGGCCGTTAACAGTGGTCACGATGAGGAAGATCACAACCGAGAGGAGGGTGGTCAGGAGAGCGGTGAGGACATACTGGGAGCCACCGTTCTTGGGGACCTTGACAATCTGGGTGATCGACCAGCGGACGAAGTCCATCCAGGACATCGCGGCGGCGAAGGAGAAACCCGCGACGATGGAGTTGAGGGTCTGGGTCTGGAGCTCTTGGGAAACGAGGTTGACGGTCTCGATAGCAGCGGACATTGTTTTATACAATAAGTTGGGAAAAAAATTATTCGAAGGAAAGTTTCTCTTTCTTCACAATCTTCTTGAACTTCTTACCTTTGATTTTTTTTGAAAATATTTCTTCATCATCCGAATCATCTGTAGAGCTTCCTTCTGACTCGTACTTCTTGAATTGGTCTTCATCGTTGAACGACCACGGCTCAGGCTCCGAGATGCTCATTATTATTAATAGCATTTTTTAACATCTCTTCTGTCGGATTCTGGGGAACCCAAGTGTCCCACGTGTCATACGCCTGGTTGATTTCGTTCAGAAGGGAGTCGTCTCCTGAATATCTGACAAATTCGGGACAGTCTTCGTGAGCAACCTCCTCTATCGAAGAGGCATCCGAGTCAGACTCATCATATATTTCGGGCATGGTGCTGCCAATCACCTGACCAACCCTACGCATAGCGCAATACTTTGTGGCGTATTCGACATCCTCTGGGAGGACGACGTCTCTATCACATCCCTTGGCGTATTGTCCCGCCATGATCATACTCTGTTCCAAAATGGGAAGCAAGATGTCTACCATGGTGCTGATGTATTCATTTGCCATGTCATCTGTTGATCCATTAAATCCTGTTTGCATCAGCATTTACAGTCTGTGTAGATACTTTTATCTCGAATAAAACGTTTCTCAGGATGAGTAAAAAAACTGGTATTAAAACCCAGAATAATACTAGAATGAATCTCCAGTTGAGGAAATTCAAGCCTGAATCAATGTCAGATGACAGGGTCTGTGTTTTTATAGGCAAGCGTAACACTGGTAAGTCTACCCTGGTGAAGGATATCATGTTTCATAAGAAGCATCTTCCTGCTGGTATAGTTCTTTCTGGAACAGAGGAAGGTAATCATTTCTACTCAGAATTTATTCCCGACTTGTTCGTTTATGGGGACTATGACAGGGACGCCATAGAAAGGGTGATGAGTAGACAACGTAAACTTGTCGGTGCCGGTAAAAAGAACTGCGGTGCCTTCATGTTATTGGATGATTGCATGTATGATTCGAAGTTCTTGAAGGACACGTGCATCCGTCAATGCTTCATGAATGGCAGGCACTGGAAGATCTTTTTCATGCTGACAATGCAGTACGTGATGGATCTGCCACCGGCACTTCGAGCGAACGTCGACTATGTCTTCATCCTCCGTGAGAATATCATTCAAAACCGCGAAAAGTTGTATAAATCATTTTTTGGCATCTTTCCCTCCTTCGATATGTTCTGTAAAGTGATGGATGCCTGCACGGAAAACTATGAATGCCTCGTGCTCGATAACACAGTCAAGAGTAATAAAATTCAAGACTGTGTCTTTTGGTACAAAGCAACCCTCAGGAAGAATTTCAGGGTGGGGTCACCGGACCTATGGAGACTTCATAAGAAGATGTACAACCCAAAACACGGAGATCTAAAAGAGGATGATGCCAAAAAGGCGACTCGTAAGACGAATCTGAAAATAACAAAGACGAAATGATTGCGTGTTTTATAATTTTTCAAAAACATAAGGGTATAATAAATGGCCACTGAGAACGTTATTACCATGAACCTCGCTGATAATGGGGATGGTATGGTGCCTTTGAATAATAATCCCACAACTACTTTCAGGCAGAATGAAGCGTATATTCAACCTGAAAAAAATATAAGTGAACATAAAGAGACGATGGATTCTACTCCCATTAATGACATTATGATGGAGCCCCCGATGATGACCGAAGAGCCTAAGATGCAGGGTGCTATGCCCCATATGACAGCTCCTAATCCCCAGGGTGCTTACCAGGTTCAGGCTGAGAAGCCCGCCAGCAAGAACCCCTTCAACCTCACCGATGATCAGCTCACCGCTCTCGTGGCTGGTTTCTGCGCAGCCGTCTCCGTGAGCAAGCCCATTCAAGATAAACTCGCGACCTCTATCCCCAAATTCCTTAACGAACAAGGGGGTAGAAGTTTAGTAGGTCTCGCCTCCACTGGTGCCGTGGCGGCCGTCGTTTTCTTTTTAGTCAAAGATTACGTCGTTAAAAATTAGATATACTGTTAGTCCTGGTGCCAGTTTCCCAACCCATGTTACTGTATATGGACTTATCCATTCCAGCGAAATACGCGACTAAAGTTCCAAAGGCAAATGTCCCTGATAATAAGAGACCAAGTTTCAGTTTCTTATCATTAGACGCCCTGTTGTTCTTCATAGCCTCTCGCGTGTCAGGAGAAACTTGATTGATGAGATATACGAGGATAAATCCAATGAGGGTGGATACGAGGAAAAAACCGCGATCCACCGCAAGCTGAGGGATGTTCCCTATGGCGTATCTCAACACGTTAGGAGCGATCAGTGTCATCCAGAAAAGGTTAATCACGTAGCTCTTCGAAAACTGGGGGAGCACGAGCACGATGTATAAAGCGACCCAGTAGGCCACAGCTGTTGCCAGGACAGAGAGTGGTGTCTTCATTAAACTTAACTGAGATTATTTGTCCTGGACATGTTGACCACAGAATTCTTTCTTCTCGGTGACTCGCTCGTATATTCCTAAATTGACACAAATATCCCTGAGCTCCTCATAATTTTTCCAAAATTCTGGGGAATGAGAATACTCTTCGACTGTGCAATGCGCGAGTTCATGAACGAGCACGTGGAAAATCTCATTGGGCTCACCGTCTAGACACACGATTATCTCTCCCCCTTTGTTCGTATTCGTTCCAACACTGTCATTCATCCACAGTTTACCGGTGATCGGGATGTGGCGTTTGAGCATGTGAAACTTTTCGTTGTTCGTCTCTTTGAGATGCTCCCTGAGGGTTTTGTACTTTTCATTGACTATCCTCAAATTATCTGGTTGTTTCGTATTGTAAAAAATTACAATCACTGCGGTGAGTAACACAATCAGTGGTATGCTCATCTCTTATATACAAAGATAAATTTACTATACAACTCTGAAATAGGATTTCCAGTCAGACCTTCCCACATGATGAGCTTGAATCCCAGCTCTTCCATGTGTGTGATGAGCAAGTCTTTGTATGCCACAGGTTCTGCCTTGGGACCATCCGCGTAGTAAGGTGTGTCTGTCAGATTTACAAATAACTTCTCCCCAAAACCACCATTTCCATGATCTTTCAGTTTAAAAAAATTACCATCACTGTCCAAGTAAGGTGTTTTAAATATAATCTTTTCAGAATCGGGGATGATACCTATAACTTTTCCATCCGGTTTTATTCGCTTTTTGATTTCTCGTATAGAACTGAAGAAGAGTTCCCTCGACGCGAAGATGTAATGAAGTGAAAAGTTGAAACACACGATGTCATGTTTTCTGTTTGGACAGTCGTGGATGTCACCCTCGTAAAAATTCACCCTCATGTGCATGTTTTTGGCGCGAGACTTAGCCTCCACGAGGGCGCTAGGTTCTGGGTCGCACATATTGATGTTCGCCCCACACCTGTGCCATTTTTGAAGATCTCCACCAAAACCACAACCGACGTCTAAGATACTGTTACCCTGCTTCGTGACAGACTGTATCAAAGATCTCTTGGCCTCGTTGTGATTTTTTCGGATCTCTTCCATGGTTTTGAATAGAATCATTCCTTTAAGAGTTTACTTAAGTATAAAGAACTTAAAGTTTTGAATAGACTATTGGATATAATGTCTCTCACACAAGATTACACCACCGTTCCCGGGCAGCTCTTCGCGTGCCTCTCCGTTGTCGGACCCGAGGCTCCTCAGAAGAATGACAAGTTTGGAATTAAGATTCGTGGCGCGTTTGCCAACCGTGACGAGGCTGCTCATCACGCCAAGCGCCTTCAGAAGGAGGATCCCACTTTTGACATCTACGTGGTAGACATGTATAAGTGGCTTCTCATTCCCCCCGATCCCGCGGCTATCGACGATGTCCACTACACGAACGAGAAGCTCGAGGAGATCATGACTGGATACAAGGAGAACCAGTCGCAAGCCGCACGACTCTTCCAGGAGCGTAAGGATGCCATGATGGCGGGTAAGAATCATTTCTCCCCCGGTGATGACAACTCTAAGTTCTACACCAAGCCTGATGAAGCCCCAGTTTCTCACCCAGCCGAGGTTCTCGAACGCCTCAAGAAGGAGAAGCCAGACACTCCCATGGAGGAACTCGTCAAGGAGGCTGATTCGATCGTAGCCACAGAGATGGAGGAGAGACGTAAAGCGCGTGAGGAGGAGAATTCCACGCAAGCCAAGCTCGAGGAGATCACAGAGGAGGGTGAACCTGAGGTCACCTCTTCCGCGTAAATAATATATACATATAATAAACAATGATGGAAATTATTCTGACCATTCTCTTGGTCGGAGCGTTCTTTATTTTGTTTTTTAAACCACAATACACTTTAAAAAACAAAAAGGAAGAGGAAGAAGAGGAGGAAGAGGAGGAAGAAAAAGAGGAGGAGGTCACTGAAGCATCTTCGACAGTTGGATTTGTTGAAGATACTGGGTTGGAGACTTTCGGTGCTGTTTTTGAGGAGGGTGACATGGGAACATTCGTGCCTTATTCGACAATACCAGATGATAACTGGTTAAGTGGTTCTCCACATCTCAAAGAGACTGTAGAGGCTTAGGTATATCTGAGTATCACCGGCTGCATAGTTTTCCCCATAAAGAAGCCTAGAAGAAATACAGCGAATGCGATGATCCAGGTAGACTTGTCTACGTTTTTAAACAAATCAAAAGATTCCTTCTCCTGTGGAGGAGGATATCCGTAGTTCATCTCCGGAGGTTGAAAATAATACTGCTGCTGCTCAGAGGGCATCTGTTGACTGTTTTTTTCATTCTCCTCTTGAACGAGGGGGTCGATGTCAGGATTGTATTCGATGGGATTACCAATATCACTTTCCATTACTACTATACTTTTCCTTTTTTTTAAGCGTCTTCTGACTCACTTTCCTCATCATCATCCACCACAAAATCCTTCAGGTTGCCGTTCTCGTCGGCGTCATCGTCGTAGTCCTCCTCACTCTCGTCGGAGTAACACTCTTCATCAGTGTCAATCTCCGATCCGATTTCGGTATCATAGTCATCGGTGCAATAATCATCGTCTAATACAGTCTCTGTAGGGACAAAAACAACAGGCTTCTTGATCGCTCTACCGGACCGCGTAAACATTTACCATATATAGCGGATTATTGTTTAAGTAGTTTAATAATATTAGGAGTCAGTTTATGTGTTCTGGACGTGCATTTCTTGCATATAGGGCACGATTGTTTAATTTCATTCTTTTTAATGGTGTATGTCATCAGTTTATCGTGACAGGATGATGTCGTTTCACAGAACCTCGAGGTTGTGGTGAGAGTCAAAACACCCTTCTGACGTTTGATGTCGATGATTTTCGTATCCTTGTCAACTTTCATCCACCGATTTAAAAATGTTTCGAGATCAGACTTGATGTTGGGTAGAGGTTTCTCCACAAACTTTGTAATCTCCTTGCACTTTTTGATTTCCTCCCTGTCTGGGTAAAGGATGGAAACGATGTCGCCATTGAGTTCGTGTCTTCGACCGCAAAAATCTTTACAAAATCCATCCTTACGCCCATCGAGGGTTGGACAGGTGCAGAAACACTTTTGCAAAATCTGCTTGCCACTTATCAGAAACCAAACGTGGTTCGAGTTGTGCTTCCGTTTGATGTTTTCACACCACCTAGAAGTGCTCGACACTAGGAACGTATTCTTCGATTTGTAAATCTTCGTGATGTATGCGTCTTCCTGACCATTCATATTCTTACGGATGAAAGTTTCCAGTCGGTTTCTGAGTGTGCTGTCATACACTTCATTTTTCATCTGTTCCACAGTGAATGCACCCTCCTTTCGCTTGGAGGGTGTGATGTCAATCGAGACTGTCACCTCCTCATTGGTTCGAACGGCGGACGCCTTCAAAATGGCCGCGTCAGGTTCCGGTGTGATTCGCACCAGAGAGGGGAGCGGCCACGTATACTTGAAAAGTGGGAGATACATGCCCTCGATGACCCCCTTGTTCATTTTGTGGGACCAGGGCATTCGAAATCCACTCCCCTTTGTTTTCCTCTCAGGATTTCCATACACGGAGGAATCGATGATAGTGTCCCACGCGGTCTCCCTGTCGTAACTGAACAAGTCTGAAATGATATATTCTCTCAAGTATACGGCAATCTCCTGATTCACGACGAACCCCGGCCAGTTCAGATGAACGCCAGTCTTAATCTTGGAGCCAGCTTTCTTGGGCTTGGCCACGGAGATGATACACTCTTTCCCACCAAACTTCTTCACACATTTACAGATGACGTCACAAATATCTCCAATCGCGTCGATTCCCAAACTATCATCATCCTTATAGTCTATGTCCACGAAATAGTTGTATGTGACCGTCTTCTGCTCCACGACAAACAACTTTTCATCCGACTTGATCGCCTCGATATACTTCTCATAGAATTCGTTCAATCTATCAAACGGCACGGACAGGCAACCGCCGTCCAGGAGCACGTGTGATGGATTGGGGACTTTTTTCAAAAAGCCGTTTTGACTACACCAGCTTTTAAACATATCTATTTAAGGATCCTCATCTCTAAACCATCTCATACATGAGACATCTTGATATTCTTTTGTTTTTGACAACTCCTTCTTAAAGGTCAGTAGTTCATAGACTGTCATATTTTCATTTTCCTTGATCCATTCCTGAATTTCAATCTCACACAACCCTCGGTTCTTTTCAAGAAGCTCCGAGATCTGTCTCAAAATGAAAGCCTTGGACTTCATTATTTAATAGAAAACTTTTTTCTCTCGTGTGATTCAACACAGGCGTAAAACTCTGGGTTTTTGATGACATTATCAATGATCAATTTCCAACGTTTACGTGTGTTAAATTCCTGTAAGGTGTCATAACTCATGTAATCGTTTTCATCATGTGTTTTTCTGATTGGTTGATTTTGAAGCTTCCTCAAGTTCATCTTAGCCTTCTCCTCATAAAACTTCTTGACTTGATTGTGTTGCTCCGTTCGATTGTAGTCTACAAAAAATACAAAAACATTATATTCAAGATCAACCGTTGGACTCTCTTTAACTGTAAACTTAAAATCCGTATACTCTACACTTTTCAGGGAAACAACCCCCCTCGTTTCCTCCTCCAACTCCCTCAAGGCACAACGGATAGGATTCGCAATTTCCCTTCGTCTGCACCCCCCTGTGACGAAAATCCAATCCTTGAACCTCCAATCCCTGACAGTTAGAAATCTCGGTTGATCACCTTGAAAGCTAACCGGTATCGCAATCGCTTTGTGCTTTTTCATTGCGCATTCGCAAGTTATAATATGCCGATATGTTTATTCCTCTGTTTTTACCTCCGATTCCTCCTCTTCAATTTCGTCTTTTTTAGGCATCTCCACCTCGTCGCGCTTGGGCTGAGAGAGATGACGGATCACGTGGGCTGAGAAAACCTTGAGTTCGTCGACATCCTGTTTTGCCTTGTTAAGCTCCTTGAACAGGAAAATAACACCGGCGATGCAGACGATGGTGGCGATAACAGTCATGGTTTCGCGGTCGATGGGAATCATTATACTGTAATTATGAATTTTGTTTTTAAGTTATGACGCCCATAGAAACATTGTCCTCTTTGGGACACTGATACGGGCTCGTCGCGAATTGAACGGCTTGGTAATGCGTAGGTTGACAGGACTTCTCAGTTGGTGGCGAGGGTTGGCCGACAAACTTTTCGATTGTCCTGGACTTTGGGTCGTACGTCAATACAAAAACGATGGAGAGGAGGAAAACAATCTTCCAAAACATTGTTACTATTACTATTTAGTTAGAATATAATAAGCCACCCATACCATTCTCGATACGGAGGACGTTGTAATTCACGGCGTAGATGTCGTCGTTGAAAATCTGAGCGGTCGACTGGATCCTGGCAGAATCGAGACGAGAGAAGTTGAGGGTGCCCGTGGGCTGGAGCTTCGCGGCGTCGAGGCAGAAGGGGACGAAGAAGAGCTGAGTCCCCTTGACCTGCGAGTTACCCGTGTGGTAGTAAAGGGGAATCGATGTGAAGTGAGGATCGGCGAACTTGTAGTCCGCGATGTCGGTGCCGTTGATCTGGAGCTTGAGCTTGTTGGCATTGTTGAGAATGGTCATGTCAGAGGCACCGGCGGCCAAATACTTGATTGGATGGTTGAAGTTGAGCTCCTGGATCTTGGACTTGGAGCCGATGGCCTTCTGGACCTGGGTCATGAGCATGTTCTGGGAACCCGAGGAGAACATGGTGCGCTCATCGGTGTCGAGGTAGGCGTAGTTCGCGTAGACATTCCACGAGCGGTCCGCCGCGGAGGTGCCCCACGTGATGCGAATCTCAACATCGTGATACTGGAGAGCCACGAGAGGAAGGGCGGACTGCCAGTTCTCACAGAAGGAGAAACGAAGAGGGTAAAACTTCGCGGTCGCCTCACCGTCGTAGAGACCAGCCGCCACAGACTTGGAGTAGGTGCTAGCGGAGAGAGTGGGAGCGATGAGAGTGGAGTAGGTGGAATCCTGGGTGTCTACCACCTGACCACCGATGAGGAGCTCAACCTTGGAAATCAAGTCGGTCCAGCTAGGGATGGGCTCCGTAACGGATGTGGTCGGATTGTGGGGGGCGAGGTAGACGTAGTTGAGCAGATCACCCTTGCGCTCGAAGCGAACAGTGGACATACCACCGTTGTTGACGTTACCTTGGATGACCTGACGTTCGACAGTTTGGGAAAAATTGGTGTGACGTTTGTATGTGGAGCGGAAGAAGCTGACCTCGGGGGCACCCACGAGGTGAGCATCCTGAGCACCGACAGCTACTAATTGGGCGATACCACCAGACATTTATAATATAGTGAGACTTTATTTTTAAGCATTCTCTAGAGCTTCGATCCTTTTCGTCAGGTTGTAGACCACGTTCTGAAGCAGGGTGATCTGAGACTTTCCCGAGATGACCGTATCTGACATTTTCATTGTGAGGGTTTCTCCCTTGGGTAGAGGTGGCTTCTCGGGCCACACGGGGTTCGCTGGATCTTCTGTGTTTGAAGGAAGGTCACGGAGAGCTTGACGGTACTCGAGCCATTCCCTTTGTTTTTCGAGGGATGTGTGTGGCCAATCGAGAAGTGCGTACTTATCCGTTTCTTCGAGTAACTTATCTCTCTGTGCCCTTATTCGGTACATGAGCATATCGTTATCCATCTTTTGTTATATATAGAGATTAATATCGTTTCGGTCGCACGAAGAATCTAACTGCGGCCCAACTTGTATTTCCACCAGATTGATTTTGTGCACCTCCTCCCCCGTGTACATACGAGTACGTATAGTGTATAACATTACCAGAAGTATGAATTAACCAGCCCATGGTATTTATATCAGAATCATTATACGCCATGTCGTGCGCAGCCAGGGAAGAGAACGATAATCTCCAGGCACTGTTAGCTTTATACGGCTGAAAGTTATACCCAGATGGCGTTCTCGAAACAAAATTATACCCATCGGCACTGGATGCTAACCCACTCGTGCTTATATTCGCGGGATACACACTATTCGTGGGCCAGCCGGTATTAAGTGCTTGTGTGAGATTTACACCTCTATATATACCTCCGTTTCGAGCACCACCGGCACCAGCTCTACCAGCTTGCGTTCCTCCGAGTAATACCAACATGACGTCAAGATCGTAGCCACTGTCATTCGAAAATATATTCATGGGAACGGCGAAATCGTTACTCCATGTAAGATTTGATGGATCACCGTATTCAGCTGTAAACAAATTAACGGGTGTAGTTACGACATCCTTACCATTGGGAAGTTGTGCTGCACACATCCATCCACCTCCACACCAATCAGGTTCGCATAACATGTTATACACCTTCGAACCACCCTGTGTACCTGTTATGGGATAAATACCTCTCGTGAAATGTCCGTTCGATTCATGATCCCACATAGTTTGTTTTGGGAGTGGACGTATATTCGTTATGTACCGGATATCTCCTCGTATATCGACAGGTGCCTCAATTTGTAAAGGTGTCTTGATGGCGTTACCCAGTCTACCCATATCGTAGAGGGTCTTGACCTCTTCGGCGGTGAGGGCTGTGTCGTAGAGTTTGAAGTTGGAGATGCGACCCTCTGTATTAAACGTCGTTCCATCATCACGGGAACCTATAGTTACCTGTGCATTGTCGGGTAATGTTAAAGCTTTAGTCCCGGTGGTTTGAGTCATATTTGGTGTCCAATCAACGCCATTGATATATAATTTATATCCCGCGGCTCGCCCCGTTCTAGTCGCGGTTACGTGAACCCATGTACCCACGGGAAATTGTAAGGCACCATCATCATCGACGATATTATCACCACTCTGTGTCCACCAATATAGATATTCACCATCGTCATATATATCTATTGCTATAGATGTGCCTCCTGTCCCTAATGTACCTAACATCACCACGGTCTGGGCGGGATCGGTGTCAGCTGTACGTTTTATCCAAAAAGATATACTAACGTCAGTATCCCCCTTATTATTCATATTTGTGGTTATACGTTGATCACCCCCATCAAACACCAACGCCTTCTCCGTCGCATCATACGACGCCCCACCGTAAAACACCCCATCATTCCCCCTCCCTGAGGTGTCCCTGACAGCTCCCTCGAACGTGGGGTTCGACGAAGTGTTGTATTCCACCACGAGCCGGTCACGCCTCGGTGTATCGTCCGCGTCTAGAGGTGGACCTATGCGGGGAACGTCGAGGTTCTTGGTGAGGGTCAGTTGGCCATCGTGGAGGACGGATTGGCCCTGCTCGCGGGTGCCGAAGAGGCGGAGTTCACCGATATTACAATAAGTAACCTGTCCGACTTTAATTTTAGTAACCACAATACCAAAATGTTTATAATGTGTGAGGTCGTTAATGATGAATGGATACTCATTGTATCCAGTGTCATATGGTGGCATAATGATATCTTTTAGTTTAGACCACGTGATACCATCTTCACTTCCGTAAAATACAGCAGTCTCAAATGTTTGATTCAGAGTTAAACGTCGTTGGATAGTGAATCTCTTCAGTTGTATTTTATATGGAAGTTCGATTGTTAGGTATTCACCTAAATTGCCTTGAAAAGACCTAGACAATACATTAAGACCGGTAGTCGTGCTGTATGAGCCATTTTCTGAAATCCAGGTTGTATATAATGGATTCATCACACCCTTTGTGAAAGCTTTCCACCCGTGATAACTACCACCCCAAGCTGATGAAGAGTACACACAAAACTCCCCATGCCCCTCAAAGTATGTCTTGTAGTCGGTCATAGCCCTAGGAGGAAACTCTTCCAAGTTGTGGGGTTCATCGAGAATTGCGAGGCGTCCCTCAGGTTCCTCAGTTCCTATGCCCAGGTAACCCTTGTGGAGGGTCATCGAGGATTTCGCCCGGCCGAACTCGTCCTTTTGGGCATCCCAAATCTCGAGGGCTTGGTCCTCCCCCACGAACTTGTCGTAGACCCTAAAGTTGGCCACACGGTCTATGTTCCCACCACCGATCTGGATGGGGACGGAGGTGGCCTCTTCTGTGCCGTAGTATCGAATATCACTTAAAAATGCTGTAGTGGCATATCCAGCACCCACAGAACCTATAGTTTTTACCAGTAACATATGATACTTATAAGCTACCGTTGAAGATATTGTTATTGTTCGTATATCATTCGTATATGTAGAAGAGATGTCACCCGTTAAGAAATTCCAAGTAGAATTGTTATCGCTACCCAAGATAACAACACTATTAGGTCTATATTGGTCAACACTAACCGGACATGTCAGTTCTACACTAGATACTTGTATCTTATGAGGAGTTTCTAATGTAACCCAAGAGCCTACATGTGTATTACTATTTTCTGTTATCGTCTCCATGGCTACACCCGTTCTCGCATTACCCGAGGAGGGGTATGTACCCGAACCAGATGAGTCAGTCTGCCAACTAAACTCGGCTGAAGTAGAAGACCTGGTACTATCAAATGCCTTCCAACCATATCCATAATGATTGGCGTTATATGTAGCATACGAACTTTGAGTCACCACATACCCCCTCTGAGCCGGCCCGCTGAGCGCCACGTGCGGATACTTGAGCACCCTAGTAGGATCGGGAAGGCGGACCAGGTCGTTCTCGCGGTGGCCGTAGAATTTTAATTGTTGGAGACCCAACCGCCCATTTCCATTTCCGACAGTTTCAGTGACAACGAGTCCTATATATTTATATGCTTTAGTGGAATTCAACGTATAATATGATGTACCGTCATCTTGTGGAGCTTCATTTGAAAATGAAGGTCCAATTTGTTCCCAGTTTGTATCATCGTTCGAACCATAAAACTTAAAATTTTTAGGAGCTTGTGACTCATAACCTGTTCTAGCATCTATATTCACGTGTGTTATTTTCAATTTATATGGCACAGCCAATTTTATCCAATGCCCATTATCTGTTCCCGAGCCTCCTGAGTTTGTTCCTAAATTATATGTGGACCCGGATGTATATACACCACCCGGAAATGCGGATGTCGATGAAACATAAAAATCCGAATCATCTGCAAAAATTCTCCATAGCGGATAAGCCGTATCTTCATCACTCGCACTCACCACATACCCACCCTGTGAGTACCCCGTCATCGCGAAGGGTGGGTACTCTCCGAAGGTATCTTCGGCTTGGTCCTCGGCCACCTTGCGTCCATCCAAGTAGGTTACCTTGGAGCCACCTTCACCTTGGTACGCGTAGGTCAGGTTGTGCCACGTGTTCGATTGGAGATCGAGGTTTTGGGAGTTGAGGTGTTCCTGGTCGGACACCGAGAATACACACGTGTTCGAAACGTTCGCTTCCAAGTTCGAAGAACTGAACCATACGGAGACGGAGTGTGGGGCATCACCTTCCAAGAAGGTATTGGCCTCCACGGTCACGTTGGATGTTTGGGTCCCGGTGAGTTCCCAGTATTTACCGGTGGAGTCATAGGTCGCATCGGTTCCGGTGGGTGTGGGTCCAGTCACTTTGTTATCGAGAGTGTCACCATCCACATAAACTTTGACACCACTCGTTTGGGGTCTGTTTAGGATCGAGGTGAAGGTGGTATCGAGGGAGGTGTCACCAGCTGGGAGGTCCTCTTCATAGCCGTAGAACTCGACTTCACGGATAGTCACTCGAGCCACGCCGAGAAGTTGTGTGATGACAACCGCGTAATATCTATAGGCCTCGGAACTTACAGATTCCACGGTGGTCACGAAGGGAGCCGCGGTCGTATAGGACGCGGAGGTCAAACCACTGACAACCCTAACCTCGGTCCAATTCGTGTCGTCGTCACTCCCCAAAACTTTGAAGGCTGCGAGACCGTTGCCGATATTGTCACCGACGTTGAGTGTAAATTTGTTTATGATAACTTTTCTCGGAAACTTCACCTTGAACCATTCTCCCGACACATCCCCCAAAGAGTATGGATTTGAAGAGGGGTTATATTGGAAAAATGATGTGGTGGTATATTTATCGATGGCTTCTTGGTTCCAATCCCCATCGTCGAAGAGTCTCCATACCTCCGATCCGGAACTTTGGCTACTCGCGGTCACCACGTACCCCGCTTGGGTATACGTCAAGGTGGAGTCGTTGTAGTCGAATTTATCTTGGGTAAAATCGACGTCTGGAAACTTCTTCAACACTGGAGTGATCGGGTATCTCTTGTGGGGACCGAAGTGTTCCGCGACTACGTTGGAGTCGACACTCGTGGTTGTATTCGATGAGAGAAACAGATTCTTACCGACCGTCACATTTCCACTCAGCGTCGTTTCTTGACTCGATATGATGTTTCCAGACACAGTCAACTCATTTCCAACTGTGACATTGGAGGCCGTCGTGAGAGACGTCGTCGCGTTGTTAAATTCGGTCGTGATGGTCGTGGCGTTCCCAATACCGGTCACTTGCTGAAGATCATGCGCCGCCGATATCGCGACGTTACTTATCTGAATGTGCTGAGTCTCTATGTTGGAGGTTCTGAGAGTCGCGTTTGTGATATCCAGATTCCCCACCGGTGAAAAGATCGGCATATCTACTATGAGGGGAGAGTATTTTCTTACAAAGTGGGTTGCACTTTGGAGGGAATGTAATTATAAACGATAACGTATTATGACCACACCCGACCCACCATGTCCTACACCGTTAATTGAACTGTTCGATCCACCGCCACCACCACCTTTACCATCTTCCCCGGCTGTTTCTGTGCGAGATGGACTACCGCCATCACCACCACCACCGATACCTCCAAGGCCCATATTAGTAGTTTCTGCCTCGCCACCACCTCCACCTCCGGGACCATAATATGCGAGTGTTCCTGAAATTGTTGATGAGATCCCTGGTCCTCCATCACCCGGATCCCGAGTTCTGTAAGCTGCGGCGTGCATGCCTCGCCCACCCGCACCACCACCACCACCACCGACACGTTCACTCCCTGACGTTGAATGCCCGAGTCCAATACCACCCCTATGACCCTGACCAGATGTGCCATCACCACTTTGGTGTGAAGCATTGTCACCAGTTCCAGCACCACCGCCACCAGACCCTCCAGATCTCCCTATCGCAACGGTAGAATTTGTATTTGAACCACCACCACCGCCACCAATGGCTGTGTATCCAAAAGCGGATGAATCCTGACCGTTATTACCAATCTGGGATCCAGGATCCCCGGTGCTAGCTAAACCGGCAGTTCCACCATCTCCGACCACAATTGAATACGTGGTCGGTGTGACGTCAACATTGGTAAGTTGAATCACACCACCGCCACCACCACCGCCACCGTGAAATCTACCACCACCACCACCACCACCCGCGACAATTAAACACTCAACGTTTCCGCCATTCGTTACTATGAACGATGATGTTCCTACAGTAGAAAATGTGTGTGTGCGATACATTTTCCCATCCACATTTACGTCATTTATAGAACCACCCGAAGCGGTCACGGAATCATATCCAGAAATGGTATTCCAGACTGTTCCGCTATAAAATTCCATTCTATTCGTCGTCGTATTAAACCTCACCATCCCCTCTACACCTGTAGGTTGTTGTGCGGTCGTTCCCGTTGGAAGTGTGAGGGCACCTGTGCCTGTCATCTCCACATTCCCCGTCACTGTGAGTTCCTCAGACATCGTCACATTCCCCGTCACTGTGAGTTCCTTCCCCACCGTGACGTTTCCTGTGGTCACGAGTCCGGTCGCCGCGTTGGTGAACTGCACGGTTTGGGACGTCGTGTTGCCCACGTCCGTGACACTGGCGAGACCGTAGGTGGGACCGATTTGGATGTTTCCCAGCTCTATGTTTTCGGCGACAATGTTTCCCTCGACCCTGAGGTGCGCGTTATCTATGTTTAGATAGCCTGAGGGGGTATTCATCTACTATGAGGGGAGAGTATTTTCTTACAAAGTGGGTTGCACTTTGGAGGAAAAGAACGAGTGATACAGACCTTAGAAACCTTTGGGTTGGGTTTGTAAGGTTTGGGGGAAGGGAACAATCAACAAAGTTGATTGGGACTCGGGACTAGGCATTCTCAAGAGCTGTCACACGGGCCAGGAGATCGGAAACCTGTGTTTCAAGAGCTTCGTTCTTTGCCTTTAATTCTTTTATGGCACCAATTGCGACAACGAATAATCCTTGATATTTAAGTCCTAATGGAGATTGATTTTCATTCTCGTATTCTTCTCCTTCTACAAGAAATGAAAGCTCTGGGATGTTCTTAACATCCTGAGCTATGAAACCATATTCATTTTTCCATACATATCCGTCATCATTTTTTAAATCTTCCCATTCTTCATCGGATGGAATCCAGTCCCCTGTTTCACTTGGTGCGAATAGTAATTTTTCGTATTTTTGTGGTTTGAGTTTATCGATTAAATCGAGTGAATCAGGTATATCAGTTTCATTGAACTTTATTCTATCATCTGAAGACACGGCAGCATCACTCGATAAATATACTGATCCATTTGATCTCCATGACATAACCCGAGTTATCGTCGCTGCGAAATGACCATGTGTAAGATGGAGATCAAGTCGTGATCGTGAATTTACGCTACTGTTTTCGTATCTTGAAAGTCCAAAATGTGCACCCGCAGCATACGCTAAGCCACTCGTTCCTTCTCGTGTTAACATTAAAACTGGTTTGTTATCATTTAATGTAGTATTACTGGTAACAGTTGTGTTATAATGAACGACCAATGGAATATCCCTGTAATCAAAAACATTATCGTGAATAGGATTTTGATTTATCTGAATTCCATACATTGGATTCCTTGCGTCTGAGATTGTATGTCCCACCATAACACCACCCACAAACCTCGCCGACCCCCTCACATCCAACTGAGCTTCAGGGACTTTCCCGATACCGACGGCCGTGTCGCTGATGACCATGGACCGCCCGGTTCGGCCGAGCCGGTACAACTTTTGGACCTCCGAGGCTTCGAGGGCGACGGAGTAGAGTTTGGGGTTTGAAAGCTCATAATCTAGGTAAACTGTGTTGAACTGATTACCGAATCTAACTTCTGAAGAGTCTAAATCCAGAGCGACTTGTGTATTGATAGCTATCAAAGTTTGTTTAACTCCGTCTATGTACATTTCTCTACCCGTTATAACACCATCGGTAGCGGTAGTTTCGTTATTTTTGAATACTGTGACACAGTGATACCATCTATTCACATCTGGAAACCAGTCTGAACCGTTTACTTGAACCCTGGAATTACACCCGTATATATAGTATTGAAATTGTCCCGAACCATTGGACTGGACAGCTATTTGCTTTGTGCTACCATTTCTTCCCAATAGAAATAGAACACCCGCATCGGTGCTACTGTGCAATTTGAACCAAAAACTTTTGGAGTGTACCCAAGCACCTGTACCTACACCGGATACACTAGGAATATCAATATAATCATCCGTCCCATCAAAAACAAACGCCTTATCCGCCGCAGAGTAGGAGGCACCACCATTAAACGTCCCATGATTCCCCTTCCCCGAGATATCTGTGGGTGAGGAATTGACGGTGGTATCGAAATCCACCACCAACTTCTCGGGTCTCGGGGTTTCCGTATCCACGTCGTACCGCGAAACGCGGGGCACATCGAGGGATCTTCCCAGGGTCAACGAACCCTTATCGAGGGTCGTGGGACCGGGGGTGCCGAAGAATTTGATTTCACCTATCGTGAATGCGTACCAACCATTTGCTTCTGTTACGACAAAACCGACTGCATTTAAGGGTTTTGTAGAAGTTATGGTAAAATTGGGTGAAGGTACACCTCCATCTAACCAAAAATTAGCTGAGGTTTTATCAGACCAGCTACCGACTTGTTCCCACGTCGTTCCCCCATCAGAACTTCCTATAATTGTAGCGGAATTAGGTGCGTTAGCGGCATCACCATTACGAGCTGTTATTTGAAGATATTCCATATTTGCGTGATATGGTAAGGTTATGTATACCCATTCGCCCGAAATACCGGCAATGCTATGAGTGCCTGTGTAGTTGAAAGGTCCTGCAACATTCTGACCACCTGGTGTCCACACTTGAACAGACGAATACCAAGAATCTCCGACCGCAGTAGATTTATTAAATGCATTCACCACTGCACCAGACGCACCGCTTCCGGGAGTATGATATAAACCGAAAACACCATGTCCCTCCACCAACGTTTCGTAGCCCGTCAAAGCCCTAGGAGGATACTCTTGAGTCGTCGAGTCCCCCACCAACTCGAGTTGCCCCGAGGGTTCGGTGGTTCCTACACCAACTCTCCCATTTTGGGTATCAACAAAGAGGTTCGCCGTGCCCACCTCCACATTCCCCGTCACTGTGAGTTCCTTCCCCACCGTGACGTTCCCCGTCGTGGTAAAGGCTGTGTCCGTATTGGTAAACTGAATGATATCTGGGGTGGTGTTCGACACGTCAGTGACGGTGGATAACCCATAACTCGGCCTGACTGTCATGTTTCCCAGATGAACTTGGTTCGTGTGAACATTGCCATACACCCTCAAATTCGCGTTGTTGATGTTCAAATAGGCGTCTGGGCTATTGAGCGACATACCTTCTACTATGAAGGGAGGTTTTTTTAAGTGACGGAGTCACTTGATACGAGGGAAGTCCTACGGACTTCGATCGGGATGCTTTTCTTACAAAGTGGGTTGCACTTTGGAGGAAAAGAACGAGTGATACATCACTCGGGAGCCACAGGCCAAACGGGGTTCGCGGGGTCCTCCGTCGTCGAAGGAAGGTCGCGGAGGGCTTGCATGTATACCTTCCACTCTTCTGGAACGGGTGTGTCTGTAGATGTCGCCCGAATGACGACCCAATCACACTCGGCGAGACGCCTGTTGCGTTCGGTGCGGAGTTCCTTGAGGGGTTGGGCATCGATCAGTTCTTGGAGTTTGGCCTCGAACTCTTCCTTTGGGGGTTTTTCGTAGCCATCAACATATTTAAGATCATCGTATGTAGTTCCAATTCCGACTACATTTTCAGGTATTGGATTAAAAAATTTAACCGTTTCTGTATTGAGTTTCTGTAAAACTTCCCAATTCATATAGTTTATAACGAGGAAATATATTCACCGGTAAATCCGTTGTAAAAACTGGCCAAAGCACTACTAATGGTGGATGCATGTGACGATAATATTAATTCAAACGTCCCACCAACCTCAAGTGAAACTATACATACAGCGGATCCTTGTATTCCGTCATTGCCACAAAATGCAGTCCCCAATAAATTTTGGTCGGTCCCGTCACTTAATCCACTAAATGATGGTGATCCATTTATCCGTGGTTTAATTTTAAAACTCTGATTCAGTTGATTTCCTCTCATAAAATATGAAAACTTATACTGACCGGCAATTGGTGCTGTGAAGATACCGGTTGATGTATCAAAACCACCACCACGTGAATTGTTAAGTGTATCAAATACGATTCGGGTACCGAAGTGAGTAGCGGTTGGGGCGGATGTAAAACGTGCATCAAAAAATACGGGCATACCACCGTGTATGTCCCCCCTCACATCCAGGGCCGCCCGGGGCTCCGACGTTCCGATCCCGAGCCGCCCCGCCTTGAGGGTCATACCCAAGTCCCCGTGGCCGAAGTACTCCTTCTGGTAGGCGTAGAGTTGCCACACTTCGTCGGAGGTCAGGGCCCGGTTGAAAAGGCGGAAGTTTGCAATTTTACCGTCGTGGTAATAGGCATTGAGAATATCATTACCAATGTATACGTTAT
>Ga0255784_10000488_pt1 | contig 31810 bp, 19 predicted proteins | sample 101ome_14_FD_179982 | JGI IMG/M metagenome (GOLD analysis project Ga0255784, IMG submission 179982) | Coastal salt marsh microbial communities from the Groves Creek Marsh, Skidaway Island, Georgia - 101403AT metaG (version 2) | ecosystem: Environmental > Aquatic > Marine > Intertidal zone >...
CTTGAACAAACTCTCTGCTGCACTCGCCACACGTGAAAGCTGGCATCCCCCCTCCCGATCTCGTCGTCGTCTTCCCGAACTTTGCCTTCATTTGTTCCCACGTCGCGTCGGTCGCGTCGACCCCCCTTCCCTGAGGATGGCACACACCGGGCTGGGAAAAATTCATCCCGATAACGCCATCGCCCGTGGTGTGCCCATGTAACGTGCCGTAGTGCGCGGTCCAAACGGCTTCCGCCAAGAACCCGGCTCCCGCGATCGCGCGCGCGACTTCCAAAATCGACGGCGACTTCTCGCCGCACGTTTCCACGTACGTCTTCGCCAACTCGACCGCGCTCGCTTCGTCGTGCCAATTGATGATCCACGCGCGAAAGTTAAAATCATTGTCGTCGTCAACGTCGTCGTCGCCCTTTCGCGCGTGTCGAACCAGTGCGTGGCCTCGCTGAATCTTGTCGCGCCCGTCGTCGAGCAGCGCCGTCACGTGTTCGTTCACGCGTCGCTCTACGTCGACTGATTCCCCGACGTACGCGAAAACGCGGCCGTCATCGGTGCGAATTCGGTAGTGATAGCACCCGCGACAGTTATAATATCGCATGTTCGCTCCCTTCGCCGTCTCGACCTCTTCCAAAGCCTGGCGCAACTCATCGTCGCTCGCGTCCAGCGCCTTCGCCGCGACGGCGCACGCGTTAAACTGTTCGCACGCAAAGAATGACTCCGATGAATCGAGCGGCGAGAGCCATCGAAATTCACGTCGTCGAAATTCACGTTGGCGACAATCTCCATCATCATGCATATCGAGGTTCGGCACTCCCGTCGCCGCGAACATCGGCGCGCCTCTCGCGAGCCAACGCGCGAACGCGTCCCGCGACAACGCGCTCGGCGAGACGCGCGAGTGGATTTCCGAGACGATGCTCTTGAAGTCGACGCCGCGCACCGTCTCATCGTTCATGATCGCGGCGCACAATGGGGCATTAAACACCTCCACCGCGACGGGCGCTCCTCCGACTCCGCCCCCGTGGGCGCGCTCGACGTATTTCAACGCGAGCGACGTCGTCGTCGTCGCACCACCACAAGCAGCAGCCTTCTCGGGCGCATCGCTCGCCGCCGACGCCTCCACCGCGACGTCGCCTCCGTCTTTGGGCGCATCGCTCGCCGCCGACGCCTCTAATCCGACGTCGCCTCCGTCTTTGGGCGCATCGCTCGCCGCCGACGCCTCCACCGCGACGTCGCCTCCGTCTTCGGGCGCATTGTCCTCAACCGACGCCTCCAACCCGACGTCGCTCGCCGCCGTCGGCGCCGCCTCGCGTCGCCGCGCGGCGTTCGTGACGTCTCTGAGAGCGCCGCGGAAGAGACCGCCCGCAAAACGGATGCACGTATTAACCTCGTCGTCCGCCTCTTTGAACGCCGCGCGGGTACGCTTCCCGAGCCCCCGGAAGTCGTAAGCGGACATGGCTCCCGGCGTTTCTCGCGCTCGCCGCCCGTCTCCGACCTCGCCCTTCGTCTACGCCGCCCGATTCGTCCAACCACCGGGAATCAGTCACTCCGCGCAACTTCCGATCCACGCCTCGTCCGCGAGTTCGTTCGTCTCTCGCGCGCGTTCACGCGACGACTCGATCGCTCCCCTCTCCGACGTCCCTCTCTTCCTCGCCTCCGGCGTCGGCGTCGGCGAATTCTCCCCCGCGTCCCCGGTCGATTCGTTCGCCGACCCTCGTCCCCCGCACGCCGCTTCCGAAAAACTCGCGCGTCGAAAGTGTCGACGCGCGTCTTCCCGTCCGTCGCACCCTACAGCGTCTTCCCGTCCGTCGCGTCGCGTCTTGACGCGCGCCATCGTCCCAGCCGTCACCCGCCGAGCTGTCCCTGTCGACGATTGAAAGTGGATGATACAAACCATCCGTTCGTGTTTCGGTGAGTCATGAGTCGTCCACCTGTACCCAGTCGCGATCGAGAACGAGGCACCGCCGCGACGCGCGTATTGGCGACGACACAGCCCCATCATCATTCCATCCGGCGCGACTCATGCCCACGACGCGCGCCGCCGCGCGCGCGCGCGCGTCGAGACGCGGCGCGGATCGCGACTCGACTCGACGGTCCGGACGGGGGATCGGCGGCGCGCGGCGGCGCGCGTCGTCGTCGTCGTCGGTCCGGTCTGTCGCGTCGAGTCGCGATGCGCGCGGTCACGTCTCGACGCGCGCGCGACCGCGCGGTCGCGCGCGCATCCCTCGAGGAGTGGCGACCGTCCTCGATGCCTCATTTCAGCCTTCTCGCGACCGCGATGGTACCTCATGTCAGCCTTCTCGTCGACGAGATGGTACCTCATGTCAGCCTTCTCGCCGACGACGACGTGGGATTTTGACTCTTTCATGGGTAAACAGTGTGATTGAAGTTTACACGTCCATTCTCTCCTCGTGCAATTTCAATTTTGAGCACCTCCTCCCCTCGATTGACGCTTTTTTTTCGCTCGTTCAAGCGCGGATGGGCGTTTTTGTCTCTTCTGTTTAAAATTTTGAAATGGGCTCTCGATTGTTGTTGTTCACATGATTACAAAGCGTGCTTTTGTCGTCGTCGTCTGTCGGGTTCAAAAACACAAACACAAAAACTACTTATGTTTCTATCGCGCGTTATTTTGACGACACGCGAAACGCCGCCGCCCTCGACCGTCACGGCACCGCCGCGAGCGCGCCCTGACGAACGAGTTCGCACAGGTACTCGCGTAAAGCGCGTTCGAGCGTCGGCGTGCGAACCGCGTCGGCGTCGTCAAAGGCGACGTCGACGACGTCGTCGACGCGCGTCGCCTCGCCGTCCGCCGCCTCCAACGCGTCCAACGCGGCGTCGACGAGTCCGACGACCTCCTCCTCGCGAACGACGACGCACCCGTCGCCGTCAACCCCTTCACCGTCGTCGACGCCGAACACGCGCGCGTGACACCCGTCGCGCCGGTTTCGAAACGGATGGTACACGCGATACGGGTCGTCGTGCAAGACGCACACGCCGCCTCGCATCTGAATCGCCACGCGCGTTCGCGCGCCCGCGCGTAACTCGTCCGCGGCGACGTCGCCCGTGCACGCGGTGCTCGAACGCTCCAAAAATGTTTCCGGCGGTGGGAGGCGCTGCATCGTGAACCTCGCGCGCAGCGATTCCATGGCGTGCGCGAGAAACGGCGCGAACGCGTCCTCGTCGAGCGCGCGCGACGCAAACGCGCGAGACACGGCGACGTTGGCGTCGACGTACGCCTCGGACGATCGGTCGCGAGGTAAATTTTTCCTCGCTCTCGGCGTCTCCCGAACGAACGCGGCGAGCGCGTTCGTCACGGCAATCTCGAGCGCGTCGGCGGGCGCGTTGGATTGGTTCGACGACACCGTGGCGTGCACGCTGTGCGTCGTCGTCGAACACTCCGCCTGGTGCACGAACCCGCGAGGAAGGTAGAGCACGTCGCCCTCGCGCAAGACGTCGTCGAACACGACGCGCAGCGTCGCCACCTCGTCCTGCGTGAAATTTCTCGACGACGTCCTCGGACGCGCGTCGTCGGGAAACGGTTCGTACACCCTCCATCGCTTCTCCCCTTCCAATTGCACCACGAACGCGTCGATGTCGTCGTGATGCGGTGCGAACCCTTGCGACTCTTTCGGCGTCACGTACACGTTACACCCGCACGCGCAATCGAAATAATTTTCCAACGCCGCCAAAATCTTCCACGTCTCGTCGTGTCGCGACTGCGGGTGCAACAACCGCAGCGAACACTTCTCCTCTCGAAACCTCCGCGCGCACACCTCGGCGTCCGCGATCTCGGCGACATCTCCATCGTCGTCATCTCCATCATCATCCCCGTTCGAATTGTGCGTTCGTCGCACACCGCCCGCGTACGACGTCACGTCCACGTCGACGCCGTACCTCGCCTCGCCCTCCCCGAGCGTCGCCGTCGTCGCCTCGAGCGTGAACCACCGCCTCCCTCGCCTCGCCCTCGCCTCGTTCCCTCGCGCGCACACCACCCGCGCGCCCAAACACTCGCGCTCGAACGTCTCCAACGACACCGGTGCGAGAAGCATCGCCAACACCGTCGCCCCGTCCCCGCTCGCCACCGCCTCGTCCCACGCCTCGTCGTCGTCATCGTCGTCATCATCGTTCGGTTCCTCTCGACGCGACGCGACCACCGTCTCGGAGACGCGCGCGTCGTCGTCGTCGTCGTCGTCGCCATCACCCTCCTCGACGTCCTCGTCCTCGCGCGCGCGCTTCCGGTCGTCCCGCACCGTCATTCGCTCACCGTCGAGTCGGCGCGGAGTGTGGGAAAAATGGGAAAAATGGGAAAAATGGGAAAAAGCGCACGTCGAGTCGAGGTCTTTGACGAGTCAATGACTCGTCGGGAGTCCCTCCACCGCGTGCGCGCGTCCACGTGGACGTCGCCGTGGACGACCTGACCGCTCGACGCGTCGTCGGTCGTCGACGCGACCGAGGGGTGGCGGCGCGCGACGACGCGACGTCGCGGGTGGTTTTAGAGTCGTCCACGCCGCGGTCGCTCGGTCGCGGGCGCTTGATGTGGTCGACGTGTTGTCGATCGACGTCGACGACGGCGCCGAACGCGAGGCGCGGTGACGATGAGGAGGAGGACGACGACCGACCGACCGACGCGCGCGAAAGACGCGAGGCGGTGACGACGAGCGGTGACGCGATGGAAAATATATCGTCGTCGGTATCGACGTCGTCGACGTCGGCGCGCGCGATGACGCGCTCGGACAGCGCGCGAGAAGATCGCGGGGTCGTGGGTCGGTCGTTATCGCGCGCGTCGAGCGCGCGTCGGTCGACGCGCGAGGGCGAGGATACGGCGCCGAAGAAGAAGAGCGTGTCGTTCGCGACGACGATCGCGACGACGATCGAGCTCGCGGGCGGCGCGCGCGAATCGTCGGGGACGGGGATGCGGACGCCGACGCGGGGCCGACGCCGACGCGAACGAGGCGGTTGGCGCGAGGCGGCGGCGCGAGAGACGACGGCGAGGGAGGTTCGGTCGGGGACGCGACCGGCGTGGGCGTCCAAGGCGCCGCCGATACTGAGTCGAGACATATTTCCGGGCGCGGGTGGGGTGGGTGGGTGGGTGAACGAGTGAGCGCGGAGAGGGAGTCTTTCGAGCGCGCGCGCGCTTTTTTGTTGTAACTAACTACGAGTGTTTCATCTCTATCGTCCGCGGCGGCGCCGCCGCGGCGCCCGCCTGTGCCACTACCGTCTAGGGTGCGGGATCGATGGATCGTCGCGGATCGTCCGTCCGTCACGACGACGACGATGCATCTCGAGCGCGCGCCGCTCTCTCGCGAATATCTCTCGCGTCGGCGTCTCTCGCGTCCTCCTCGAGCGCGCGCCAGTGCGGCGACTGACTCGCCCTGAGCCATAAGAAATCGTCCACCTCGCGCCAGAGTCCGTTCTCGACGTCTAATCCGTGTTTCCGAAGGAGCGCGTCGTCCGCCGCCGCGTGGGCGTCCTCGAGCGCGACGCGAGGCGCGAAGGCGACTTCTCGCGAATCCTCGACGACGGGTCTCGACGCGACGCGCGCGTGAAAACGCGTCCGTCTCGCACCGTGCGCGCGAAGTTGACGCGCAGCGACGCAAAAGACACTATCGACGATATTCTCCACGTGCGCGCTTCCAGACACCGCGAGCGCGTACACGCGACACCGCGTCAAATCGTACGCGCGAAGCGCGCGACACGCGCCGAAAACGAAGACGTCGCAATCCGTCAATCGTTCGAGCGCGTAATCGTCCTCCTCCGTCGCGTCCGTCGCCACGATCGTCTCGTTCGAGCGATCCCTGATCCCCGGCCCATCGTTCGATAACGTCGTCGTCTCCGTCGTCGTCGTCTCCGCGTCCACCTCCGCCTTCGCCTCGGCCTTTTTCGCCTCCGCGTCGCCGCCGTCCCTCGTCCTCCTCCCTCTCGACGCGAACCGAAACTTCTCCCTCGGTCGCACGCGCGCCTTACACCGTTCAAACATCTCACCCAACGCCCGCATCTCCTCCCGCATCACCCTCGATTCATACGCCGACGCGCGCGCGCTCGCCGCCGCCGCGTCCCGGTGCAACGCGCACACCCTCGCGTGCGTCTCTCGCAACGCCCCCATCATCCACGTCTCGTCTCTCTCCGCCGACGCCGACGACACCGACGACGCCTCCATCATCAACGCGCGCAACGCCTTCTCGCACGTCGCGCGCGCGGCATCGAATCGCGCGCGCGCGACGACGGGGTCGTCCCCGTCCGCGGTGATGCCTCGACGGTCGGATTCTCGCGCGAGACGACGCGTCGCCGCCTCGCGTCGACGCGCGTCGTCGTTCGCGCGAAGACGCGCGAGGACGTCGTCGGCATCGCCGTCGTCGGCACCGGGTGACGTCGACGACGCGACGTTGACGTCGGGCATGCGAACGCACAGTGACGACGACGCGTCATCGCGACCGCGTCGTGTTGACCGACTGACGGTTGGGACGCGAGACGAGCGCGAGACTCGCGGGTATGTATATTTACTGTCTGGCCGACGCGCGGCGAACGGCGGTGCGAAGACGATCGAACCACGCGCTGGCGCGGCGAATCTCGCGTTCGATGGCGCGGAGCCGGTGGGCGAGGACGTCGACGTCGTCGGAGGCGTCGTCGGAGGCGTCGAGGGCGAGGCGGCGGGCGGCGACGCGGCGGCGGGCGAGCCGCGCGCGTAAATCGTCGATGTCTTCGACGGAGACGATGGAGGCGGCGCGGTGGAGACCGTCGGTGGCGTGGTGGAGACACTCGTCGAGGTGGGCGCGGGCGTCGGTGACGTCGCCGCGGAGGGCGCGGGCGTCGCGCGCGGTCGACGAGGCGGGGGCGGGCGGGCGGGCGCCGTCGCGAGACGCGCGGAGGAAGGCATCGCCGCGCGCGGACGCCTCGCGACGGTCGAGCTCGGATTTTGCCTTGGCGACGTACGCGAGCTGTGCGTCGAGGAGGTTCATCTTTGAGTCGCGCTCGTCGTTAAGGGTGTCCGAGGAGGCGTGCGCGGAGGACGCCGCCTCGCGGCGGCGCGCGCGGAGCTCGTCGCCCTCATCTCGAGCCGCGCGAACGGCCGAGGCGACGACGGCGGAGACGCGCTTTATGGCAGCGGCGCTCTCTTTTTCGTGCGTTTCGCACGCGTCGTTGATCGCGCGCGCCGCCTCGGCGGTCGCGAGCGCCGCATCGAGGTGTGACCGAGCGACGCTTCGAATGCGCTCCGCCTCGGCGCGAATCGTCGCCGCCTCGCGCGCGTCGTCCTCGCCGCGTTCGTCGCAGAGACTGTCCCTCGCGGCGACGGCGCGCAACTTGTCGTTAATCTCATCCCGAAGCGCCATCATTCGACTCGTGTCGCTCTCCAATCGCTCGAGCTCATCCGCGAGCGCGAACTCGCGCTTGGCGAGTTCGTTTTCTCTGGCGTCCAAGAGCGCGTTGGCTCGAAGCAATGCCGCCGTCTTTGTCTCGAGAAGTTCCTCCGCGCGCGCGCGCTCTTCGCGGTGCGCGTCATCCTCTCGATCGTCGCCGTCGTCGTGGTGGTCTTTTCCCGCTTCCGGCGCGAATGGGTCGACGTCGAACCGTCGACTCGCCTCTTCCTCGCGCCGACGGCGCTCGACGTCGGCGTTGGCCAACGCCGCGTTCGCCGTCGCTTTCGCGCGTTCCAACTCCATCTTCAAGTCGACGATCTCGCGCTCGAGCTCGGCGGCGAGCAAGTTTGGCGCTAATTCGTGAAGCTTTTGCTCCAACTTGGCGTTCTCCTCGTTCAGAATCACCTCCGCCTCGGCCGCCGCGCTCAACTGTCGCGCCGCCGCTTCCTCGCGGCGCTCTAATTGCGCCTCCTTCTCGTCGAGCTCGCGTTCGCGCGCGCGCGTCTCCTCGAGTTCCGTCTTTGCGGTCTCGATGAGCGCCATCTGAGCCTCGAAATCGGTTCTTTTGGATCGGAACTCTTCAATCTGTGGCTTCCACTCGGCGATCTCCGCCTCGCGCGATTCGGCCTCGCGGCGTCTGGCGTCTAATTCTGCCTCGAGCGCGGAGAGATCCCGAGCGCGCGTCTCATTCTCTCGCGCCATTCGATCGAGAAACTCTTCGTGTTCGCGAAGTTCGCGTTGTTTATGCTCGTGCGCCTCCTCGCGTTCGCGCATCTCCGTCGCGTCTCGATCAAACGCCTTGACGTTGTCCTCGAGTCGCGCCGCCGTTTCCTCAATCATCTTCTCCTGGCGCTCCAAATCCCCTCGCATCGTCTCCACTTCGTCCCACGCGACGGCGATCGCCTCACACTCCTTCGCCGCGATCTCCGCCGCGTCCGCCGTCTCGCGTTCCCGGTCGTCCAAATCGGCGCGGACGCTATCCATGAGTTTGAGCTGTCGCCCCTTTTCGGCGGCGTACGCGTTTGCCTCGTCGCGCAAGGACTCCACCTCCTTCTTCAACGAGTCCACCTCGCGCTGTGCGCTCGCCCTGGACTCGATGGCGCGCGTCAGATCGTTTTGCGTCTGTCGAAGGTTGGATCTCGCGCGCTGTTCGTCGTTTTCAATCTCCGCCAGTCGTCTGGTGACGTCGGATTCGCGCTTCTCCGCGGCGTCGGCGCGCTCCATCGCCCGTCGCACCCGAGCCTCCTCGTCTGCCGCGCGCTCTTTGAGCGAATCCACTCGTCCCTCGACGACGCGCAATTCGTGCTCTCGAGTGGTGACGCTCTCTTCTCGCCGTAACACCTCCACCTCTCGCTCGGTGAGCTCTTCGACGATTTCGCTCCGTCGTCGTTCCAACGTCTCCATCTCTCGACGCACCGCGTCGCTCTCTCGATCCATCTGCACCAACGCCTCCGTCAATTGATCATCCCTGGAATCTATCTCCTCCCTCGCGCGACGCATCGCGCGCTCTCGTTCGTCTAATCGCTCCTCTCGCCGTCTCGTCGCCTCGGCTCTCGTCTCCGCCGCCTCCACCGCGCGTTCGCGTTCCATCAACGCCATCTCCCGATCTCGAGCGTCGCGCTCGCGCTCCTGCAATTCAATCATCTGCTCTCGCGCGCGCTCCACCGCCAACGCGTCCCCGGCGCTTGCCTCGGCGCGCGCCTCGTCCCGTTCCCGTTCGAGTCGTCTCGCGCGCTCGGCGGTCGCCGCCGCCTCCGTCTCCAACTCCTTGACGTATCGTCGCATCGCCGCCAACTCTCTCGCCACCGCCTGCCGCTCGAGTTTAATAGCGTGCGAATCTTCCGCAACACCGTCCACCGTCGTCGCCAGCGACGCGACGCTCGCGCGAGGGACGTCGAGCAATCCATTCGCTATTGCATCCCATCGCGCTCGATCCGACGCGCCCGCGTCGACACCGACGCGCGCGGGCGGCGTTCGCGGCGCCTCGGGGGGTGGTTCGGGCGTGCGCATCGCCCACCGCGCGGACGACGCGGTTCAGCGGGACGGACGGCGTGTGAGGTGAACGGGCAAGGTGGGCGTTAAAAAACAAAATTGCTGCTACTGTACACCGTCTCTCCCGGGAGACGAGTGCCGATGTGATCACTAGAGGGGACGCTCGCGCGTCGACGCGCGAGTCGCGCGCGCGTGCATTCCCACCCGGCGTCTCGAGCGGAGATCACGCTCGACGACGTCACGGTGACGCGCGCGCTTTTTTCGTCGGCGACTCGGACGACGACGCCTCGCGGCGTCCGTCGTCGAGTCTTCGAAGCGCGCGTTCAAACCCCGAATTCGGCGCCGCCGTCGGACGCGCGGCGCGTATGGTCGCTATCGCCTCGTCGTACGACATTCCGAGCTCGCGCATCATGTACATGGCGCAGATGGTGGCGCTTCGACTCTTTCCCCGAAAGCAGTGCACCAACACCCCGCCGCCGTCGGCTCGCGCGAGCGCGTCGCGAATGAAGTCGAAACAGAAATCAAAGTGCGCGCCGATATCAGCGTCCGGCGCGTCTCGCACCGCGCACGTCGCGTGCGTGAAATCATCGGGGTAAAACCCACCTCGCGGCAATCCCTCGCACACGGTCAACACGTGCGTGATGCCGAGAGCGCGCAACCCGTCGCGGTTTTTCGCCGCGCCGACGCTTCCCAGAAACACCCCTTTCGTTACCTCCACCGCCTCAGAATCGTGTTTCACCGCGCGCGCGGTGGCAAGCGCGGTGAACAACGCCTTCACCTGCGCCTTGCGCGTCGCTCGATCCGAGCCCGTCGTCTCCGCGCTCCCCCACCCGTCCATCGCGCCGCTCAACACCTCGGTACCTCGGCAGCGATTCACGAGCGCCTCCACGGCGACGTACGCCGCCCGCGCCGGTTCCACGTCCGCGAGCATGCACGCCGACGACGCGTTCGCGTTCCTTGGCGCCCGCGCCACCGCCGTCTGCGCGTCACACCGACGTCCGCGTCGAGATGTGCCGCTCCGGGTGTTACGTCCGCGGACCGACGTCGATAATCCCGATGCGTTCGACGGCCGATCACCTCGCGCGCGCGCGCGTCCCGCGACGTTTCGCGACGCGAACGACTGGAAAAGAATTTGCCGCGCGCGATCGCGGCGCGCGAGGACGCGCGCGAGCGTCGCGCGGGCGCGCGGCGCGACGATCGTCGATCGACGCGTTCGCGCGAAACGAAGAGACGTTTTTGACGAGGAGACGAAGAGACCGCCGGCGGCATGGGGGCGTGCGCGTCGCGCGCGAACGCGACGCGCGCGGACGGTGACGCCCGTGAAGGCGATGAGACGACGGTCGTCGACGCGATGCGCGCGTGTGATCCGATGGAACTGGGGAAACGCGAGTCGGCGGCGACGACGCGACGGGTGAAGAGGAAACCGTCGCGCGAGCTTCATCCCACGATTACGCGCGCGTTAAAGTCGGAGAGCGAGACGGTGCGACGGTCGGCGCAGTTTTTGATCGATCAGGAGCGATTAGACGCCGAGTCAGAGAAGACGTTCGAGCGGTTGCGGGATCTTCCGGCGCAGTTGGCGGCGGTGCGTGGGGATGAAGAGTGGCGAGGGAAGACGAAGCGGGACGTGCCCAAGGGCGTCGTCGCCGTGTCTCGAGCGTTCGGTGCGGCGATTCTGGAACAGGATGTCGAATGGGCGACGCGCGATGAGATAAAATCGTTGTTCGCACCGACGGTGGATTATCTCAACGTGCACGGTGAATTCTTCCAGGGACGAGAGGCGGTGTTAAACTCGTTAAACGAGAGCGTGCGTCGAATGTCCTCGAGGTTACGAACGTCGTCCACCCGCGGCGACGCGAGGACGCTCGGATACGTCAAAATGGACGTTCAGGGACCGAAGTACAAGGGACGCGGCGCGGGAATTCGCGAGTGGAGCGAGTGGCAGATCGAGTACACGTTCAAAATTCTTTTACTCAAGATTAAGATTCGAGAGATGTATCTCGTCGACGACGAAACCGATTTGATTCGTCACATTTGTCGACTGCGCGTGTACTGACGAGCGATCGGTCTCGTGAGGCGCTTCGCGGCAACTCAACGAATGCGTCGATCTCGTATAAACAATTCCGCTACGGTAAATACGTACAATTGAATAACAGAAGAACAGGGAGCCCTCTCCTTACTTTTTTTACGCCGCATTCGCGCCCGCGCTCATCTCCTTCGCCTTGCGCTCCTTGATGACATTTGCGAGGAAGAATTCACCAGCCTTGTAAGACGAACGAACCATGGCGCCGCTCGCGACGTATAAGAAACCCATGCTCTCGGCAATTTCCTGGTAGCGCTTAAACGCCTCGGGGGTGATGTACTCGACCACGGCGAGGTGCTTCTTGGTCGGTCGCATGTATTGACCGAACGTGACGACGTCGACATCTGCCTCGCGAAGCAATCTGAGCGCATTGATGACTTGTTCTTGCGTCTCCCCGAGTCCGAGCATGAGAGACGTCTTGGTGATTTTCGCCCCCGACTTTTTCGCGTGCTTCAACACCTCGATGGATTGATCCCAATTCGCTCTTCGATCGCGAACGTCTCGCTGGAGCTCCGGCACCGTCTCCACGTTGTGCGCAAACACGTCCAATCCAGAGCTTGCCACGAGCTCCACCAAATGTTTCTCGCCTCTGAAATCCGGCGTCAACGCCTCCACCAAGACGTCGCACGACGCCTTGAGCCGCTGCACCGTCTCCCTAAAGTGACCCGCTCCTTGATCCTCGACGTCGTCTCGATCGACGCTCGTCAACACCACGTAATCCAATCCCCAAGCCGCGATCGCCTTGCTCACGTTTTTCGGTTCATCCTTATCCAACGGCGGCGGCGCCCTCGACGTCTTCACCGCGCAAAACCGGCAACCCCTCGTGCACGTATCCCCCATGATCATGATCGTCGCCGTCGCCGTTCGCCCCTCTCCGCCCCCCCAACACTCGCCTAAATTCGGACATTTCGCCTCCTCGCACACCGTCGCCAGCTTGAGCTCACGGAGTTTCGATTTAATCTCCGTGTACCGCTCGCCCCCCGGCACCTCGCGCTTTAACCACGCCGGCTTTCTCGTCGTCTTATCCTTCAAACTCGTCGGCGCCGGCACGCTGTACGTCGCGCCCGAGCGCACGAAATCATCGAACCCCGGCCCTTGGGCCAACGCGCGTCGGAGTTCATCCACCGATGACGACGCGCGCGTCGTCTCCGTCGTCGTCGATGACGCCCCCTCCATCGTCTCCACCGTCACCGAATCGGTCGACGCCGCGTCCGCGAAGGCGCGTCGCGCGAGTCTCGCGAACGCGACGCGTCGGTCGAGCGCCCCTCTCGCGCCTCGCGCGATCGCGCGCGCCGACATGGTCCCCGCGCGTCGACGAGTGACTCCTCGAATAAACACAGCGACACTGAAGTCCACAGCAGGGACTCATTCTCGAGTCACGACCCTTCAAGAACGTTCTCACCGCGTCCTCCGTCGGCGCGTCGTCGCCCGCACACGTCGTCGTCGTCGTCGTCGACGCGCGCTCGCCACCATGGGAGGAGGAAACGCGCAAAAGTCCGCCACCGCGCGTAAAAAAGCCTTGGAAAAGGCGCAAAAAGCCGCCGCCGGGTCGCAGTTGAAGTCCAACGCCGCAGCCATGTCGACGATTTGTCAAGTGTGTCGCGCGAGTTTCATGTGCACGCTCGCGCCGAGCAAACTCAAGGAACACAGCGATAATAAACACCCGAAACAAACGTTCGAGCAGTGTTTTCCGGGGGTGACGCTGTGATCGTCGCCGACGGGACGGGTCTAGTCGCGTCGTCGGGAAAGAGGTCGTCGAGCGGGGCCGACGCCGACGACGCGATCTCTCTAGCAATAAATTCATTCGGTATCGCGCGTGTAATACGACGAGGGAGACGCGTACACGTTGATTGAATGATGATTTTTTGTTTTCGCTACGATTATATGTATATTCCTCCTCCCAAAACGACGTCTCTACACGTCCACGTATCGCCCGTTGGAGATTTGGTACTCGAGCTTCGGGTCGCCGATGGAGCCGGCGACTTTGTTTCTCACCTTTTGCACGTTGATGGTGACCTCACGAAGCGACCCGAGCTTTTCGTCGCGGTTGCGGTGGACGACGATGCCGTTGTCGCACTTGTTGATGAAGTGCGCGGAACCGGAGATGTCGTACAGACCGGGACACTCGCCCTTCCAGTTGTGCAACTGCCGAGGGTGGGCGACGAACCAGACGTGCACGTCGTAGTGCTGAGCGAAACGTTTGATTCGCGTGAGCATTTGGGAGACGTATTCCGTCTCCGTCTGTCCGGTCGGGCGCTTGTGATCGAGCTCATTGTATGGATCGATGAGTAAGCCTCGAATGCCGTGGCGTAAGACGGCTGCGCGCGCTAATCCTAAAATCCAATCCACGCTCGGAAGCTCGTCGTCCTCGTGGCGAATGAGCACGAAGTGATCGTTGAGCCACTTCATGCCCGTGCGCATCGTGTCCGGATTCATGCGCGGCGCCTTGGAATATTTACCTTCGAACCAAGGTTCACCGACGTACTTTTCGACCAACTTTCGCGCGTGTTCGTGCACCTTGTTCTCGAGCGAGCACAACGCGAAGGACCATCCGTGTTGCACCGCCAGGTTGCACATGAGCGCGTCCACCCACTCGGATTTACCGCTGTTCGGCACCCCGGTCACGACAGTGAGCTCACCCGGGACGATGCGATAGTGGTCATCGATGTTTCTCCACCCCGTGGAGACACCTCGAAGTTCGTTTGCGGTGGACATGTTGAAGTACGCCTCGATTTCTGGCGCGAATTCGGAAAATCGAAACAACCCTCGAAGCGGAAAGCCTTCCGCAGTGGTGAGACACTCGCGCACGGTGTCTATGCCCTCTTTTTGCAACGCCTCATTCGCGTCTTTACATCCCTCCGGCCAACTCACCTTCCAGCATCGCTCTTTGCCGAGACGACGCGCGAGCTCCTCGGATAACGCCTGACCGGGTCCGTCGGAATCGGCGGCGATGACAAAGCGAGAGATGGAATCGAGCTGCGCGCGACAATTCCACAGGTACTCGTACTTCTTATCCTCCTCGGGCGCGGGCGTCGGACCATCGCGCACTTTCCCCGGCGCACCGTCGGGAACGGATACGACGTTTTTAAACCCAGCTTCCTCCAAGGCGAGTTTATCCATCTCGCCCTCGACGAGAATCACCTCCTCCTCTCCGACGACGTCGTCCAATCCGTACAAGATTTTCTCCGCACCCTTGACTTGCCAAAACGTTTTATCCGGACCGCGGTACTTGATGTTGATCAATTCACCGTCGCGCATGTACGGAAAGCACAGCGCATCGACGTAGCCGCCCGACGCGGGCGAGTACACGTGCTGCACGGCGAGTCCGTTGCGTTCGGCGGTTTCCAACGAAATCCCGCGCGCCTTGAGCGTCTCCGCCCACTTGGCCGCCGCCGGCGTCATCTCCCCCGGGCCGATGCGCTGTAACTCCTCGGGCGCGGGAAGTTTCGGTTTTGCGACTCGTCTGTTGGAGACGGCGCTGTCCGTGCCTCGAGATGCGCGAGTGCGACCGTCCGCGTTCGTCCCTCCCGACCACTCGCAGTTGGCGCGATGGCAACACCACTGCGCGCTCTTCCCGTCGTCCTCCACGTGCACCGCGAGAGAGCGCTCGCCCGATGACCCACCATTACACGTCGGACAGATGATTCGATGCTGTCCGGGGGTGTAACTCTGAAGTACGATGCCGTGATCCATCAACGCGTCTCGCAGGCCAGGCGGTCCCGTGCTCGCCTTGGCGGCGTACTCGCCCTCCGCATCTGGTTTCGATCGACGCACCACCGGCGCCGGCGTGCTGAAATATTGTCCGGGATTACTCGAGGCGGCGTCGACCGGTTCCTGTCGACGCTGTTGTTGTTGCGGCGGTGGCGGCGGCGCGCCATTTCCTTGTCTCGCCTGCTGCGGCTGTTGTCGCTGCTGCTGCTGCGGAGGCGGCGCATTCGGACGTCCTCTCTGTTGCGGCGGCGCCATCGGCGTACCTCGCGGCGGCGGTTTTGCCCCTGCGTTCGGCGAACCCTGACCTTGCAACCACTGCACGCTCGCCCCCGCCGGTCGTCTCTGTTCGCCGCCGGTGTCGGCGTCGGCGTCGGCGGCGTTTCGCTGAAAATTCCCTCTCGGATCCGTCCCACCTCGTCCGCCTTCCGGCCACCCGCTCGACGCCGTCTTCACCGATCTCGCACCGAAAATCGCACCGCCGTCAACCGCGACGCGTCCGCGCCCGCGCATCGCGCGCAGCGCCCACCGACTCGCCATGACGGATTCGGGACAATCTTTCGACGATTCAAACGCACCCGCGCGCGCTCGTCCACCACGCGCGCTCGTCCTCGGCGCGACCGCGAGCGCGTGTGGTGTTCGCGCGCCAAAGCTTGTGCGCATGCGTCGACGACGCGACGGACGACGCGACGCCGTGTGTCGCGCGGGTGCGTTTGATTGATTTTTTCGATGTCATTTTGGCGCCAAACGCCTTCGCGTCATGTCCCGCGCGATCGACGTTACCTCGCGCGCGAGCGCGAGCGCGAACGCGCGCGTGAAACAGTCCTCGCGCGTGTGCGCGGCGAGCGCGACGGCGCGCGTGCGTCGCCGCGCCGCGCTCCGCACGACGCTGGTGGGACTCGGCCTCGTCGGAATCTCTTCGCCGTCGTCGTCCCGCGCGGAGGGACAGCCGATCGATTGGTTGCTCAAGACGACGTTCGACGAGGACGTCGATCTCGTGGAGATCATCAAAGCGTCGGCGAGCGGAGACGACGCCGCGGGGTCGGCGGCGTGGTTGGACGAACGCGCGACGGCGTCGGCGGAGGCCAAGGCGAAGAAGCGCGAGGAGGCGACGGAGGAACCCGAGGAGGAGCGTGAACCGGTAGACGTCGCGGCGACGGCGACGAAATTTGGAAAATTGGGCGCGATTTTGGTGTTCGCGGACGTGGTGACGGCGGCTATCATGGGGAAGAGCGTGCTCGGGGTGGCGAAATCCATGGAGCGCGAGTTGGAGATGGGAGAGGACGGCGAAGTTCGCGAGGTGAAGAAGACGGAGGCGCCCGCCGAAGGTGGAGATTGGAAGGAAATCATGGCGGATAAGCTCATGAAGAAGCTCAAGGAGAAGAACGCCGCGACTTCGGAGGATGGGGAGGTTGAGGACGGGGACGCGTCGACGTGAGCTCCGCGCGACGAGCGACGCAGGCAGGGCTCTTGTTGTAATGAACGAGGCACCGAATTAAATTATCTTGCGTCTAGCTACGTGTCGTGTTGTACAATCCGAAATTCTCGTCTATCTCGATCGTCCGCGGCCGCCGCCGCCGCCACGACCTCGCTGTCTATTCGCGCGGTCGTTGGGGCGTTTGTTGGACGAACCGCCGCCGACGTTTTCAAACGAAAAGCCGGGCGACATCAGGTTCTTATCCATGTCCGGAACTAACGCTTCGCGCGTGACTACTTGTACGCCCTCGTGCGTCCAGACGCGAAACGACGCGTTTCCATCGCACGCGACGCCGATCCAGCACAAACCCGCGATAGAGATGTCGCGCGTCGACGCCTTCCAATCCTCTCCGTACACGTTGACGACGCGCGAGCCCCATTTACCGAACTGTTGCATGCGAAGTTCACCGACCGGAGGCATCATTTTCGTACCACCGTGCTTCTCGAGGAACGTGTCCGCGCCCTTGGATGATCGCGCGTAGTGCGTGGGCACTTTGTTGGACGCCCACACGGTGAGGTAGAGCGTGCGCTGCGGAGACTCCAAGAGGTCGATGCGAGCCATACCGCCGATGTGAATCGTTCCTCCGACCTCGATGCGATACGTTCGTGGCGTCACGCGCTTGTTCGGTAAGACAATCTTCATCTCTTCACCGTTTAAGCGAGATGAAAGCTGAAATGGTTGCAACAGTCCCGGCGTGTCGTACACATCCGAACCGTTGGGCAAGAGCGACGGAAGTTTCACCATGCCTAGCGTCGTCCCGGGCAGCGGACTCGCGATCGGGCCACCGTCCTCCTCGCCGGGACCACCGTAGCGCTTGCTCAGACGATTGATGAGAGAACTCTTTCCGGCGTTTTGCGCGCCGACGACGTACACCTCTTTGCCCCTATCAAGCAACTTTTCGAGTTGATCGGCCAAAATTTGCACACCCATGCCCGCCTTGGCGCTGACCAGGTGCACGCCCGCGCACCGCGACAGACCGAAATCCTTCGCGCGACGTCGAACGAAGGACGTCAGACGCGTACGCGTGCACTGTACAGGCATCAAATCAACCTTGTTTGCCACCAGGAGCACGTCGACGACGCCCTCCTCCGAATATGGCTCGATGACATCGATGGCGTCCACTGGGAACGACCCGTCGAAATCAAGCAGATCAACCATGAGCAACACCACGGCGCTCCCTTTCGTCGTCAGTCGTTCGAATCGATCGCCGATGACGCGAGAGAAATCAAACGCCGGCAACAAAATCTCCGCCGCCTCGTTCTTCACCCGTCCACTCGTCCTCAACGCGAAGCACCGAGCGCACACCACCGCCGGCGGACCCGTCTTCTTCTTCGCGCGTCTCTTGGTCGCCTCGTCTTCTTCGTCTTCTTCGTCGGCGAATAACGAATTCAACGCGTCCAACCGCGCCTCCGCCTCCTCCGCGCTCAGCGCGCTCACGTTCTCTTCGTCCGCGAGCTCAAACCCGGGCGGCACGTACGTCTCATCGATATCCTCGTCATCGAAATCGTCGTCATCCTCACTGAATTCAAACGATTCGTCGTCGAAACCTTCGAACGCCTCCTCCTCGTCCGCGCCCTGCTCGTCCTCGCGCGCGCTCGCCGCCTCCAAAACCTTTTTAGGCATCACGAAAAACCCCGGCGCGTTCTTATCCTCGCTCTGCAATCCCACCCCGCATCCCGGACACACGCTTGCCACCCCCACCCGCGCCAGCGCCTCCTCCCTCGCCTCCTCCCTCGCCCTCCCGACGACGCCTCGCCGCGCCGTCGTCGACACCCTCGGGCCCGCCCACGCCCCACCGCTCGTCGAGCCCCGCGTGCGCGTGCGCGCCCGCCCCGCGACGCCTGTCGATCTCGTCGTCGTCGTCGTCGTCATCGTCGTCGTCGTCGCACCCGCGCGCGTCGCGCACGCGCGCACGACCGCGCGCATGGCGTGCCGCATTCTCCCGTTCCCATTTGCTGCGCGCTCTTCGCCGTTTTCGCGGGAACGTCAACAGACGATCGAATCGCGTTGACGTTCGACCCGCGCGAGGGACGTCGGCGCCGGGGCGATCGAGCGTCGCGCCGAGAAAAATACGATGGGTCGCGTCCGCGCGCGCGGGTCGAACGTCGACGCGCGGTGGGGCACGGGACGCGCGCGCGATGGGTGCCGATGAAAGATGTTAAGTGACGTCGTCGTCATTGGTCCGCGCGCATGCTTGGCGCGACGACGGTGACGAGCGCGCGAGCAACGGCGCGTGGATTGGCGCGCGCGCGTGGACGCGGACGAGCGGTGACGACGCGGCGGAGCGCGGCGGACGGAGGCGCGACGCGACGGGAGGTGATGATCGGGAGCGCAGCCGCGGTGGGGGCGTTGGGCGCGGTGGAGGCGGCGATGCACGCGCAGACGAACGGAGCGACGGCGATCGATGGAGGGAAGGACGCGAAGACGCTTTTGGCGGAGTTGGAGGCGCTGCGACCGGGGACGAGGTTGGCGAACGGGGCATTTGAGGTGGTGTCGACGAGACGGGTGATGCCGTACGACGTCGTGGCGGTGGAGTTGGAACACGTCAAGACGGGGGCGAAGCATCTGCACGTGGGCGCGGATGATTCCAACGCTGGGTTTAACGTCGCGTTTCGCACGACGCCGAGAGATTCTACGGGCGTGGCGCACGTGTTGGAACACACGGTTTTGTGCGGGAGCGAAAAGTTTCCGGTGCGGGATCCGTTCTTTAACATGTTGCGACGATCGCTCAGCACCTTCATGAACGCGATGACGGCGAGCGATTTCACGTGCTATCCGTTTTCGACGATGAATCGCACGGATTACAAAAACTTGCTCGATGTGTACTTGGATGCAGCGTTTTTCCCGAAGATTGCCGCCATGGACTTTTCGCAAGAGGGACATCGATTCGAGTTCTCCAAGATGGACGATCCGACGAGTAATTTGATTTACAAGGGCATTGTGTTCAACGAGATGAAGGGCGCGATGGGTTCGCAGAGCGCTCGCTACAGTAGAGCGCTCGGTGAACACTTGTTTCCCACGAGCACGTACCACTGGAACAGCGGCGGCGATCCCGTCAACATTCCGGATCTCACGTACGATCAGTTGAAGGCGTTCCACGCGTTGCACTACCACCCGTCGAACGCCAAATTTTACACTTACGGCGATTTACCGCTCGAGGACACCCTGCAACAGATTGAAGATTCCGCGCTCAGTCGTTTTGACCGCTTGGACGTGAGCAAGCTCGTCGTCGAGGACGAACAACGCTTTGCGACGCCAAAGCGAGTGGACGTGACCGTGCCGGCGGATGCCGTCGTCGCGGACAAGGAGAAGCAATCGATCGTTTCCCTCGCGTGGCTCATGGTGAACCAAATCGACGATCCCATCTCTTTGGATAACTTTGCCCTCAGCGTCGCGAGCGATTTGTTGACGAGCGGTCCGCAATCGTACTTTTACGAGGCGCTCCTCGAGCCGAGACTTGGCAGCGCGTTCGCCCCGGGTACCGGATACGGCGGTTCCAGACGCGAGACGTCTTATTCCGTCGGCGTCAAGGACGTCGCCGAGAAGGATTTGGCCAAGGTCGAAAAGATCATCATGGACGTGCTCGAACGCATCTCTCGCGAAGGTTTCCCTCGCGAGCGCGTCGAGGCGGTGATGCACCAAATCGAACTCGACGACGCGGTCGTCACGACACAGTTTGGTTTATACACTGGGTTCGGCGCCTTCTCCACGTGGGTGCACGACGGCGACGCGTTGCGCTCGTTGCGAACGCCCGAGCTCGCCGCCAAGCTCAACGCCGCGCTTGACGCCGATCCGCAGTATTGGCAAAAGCTTATCAAGAAGTGGTTCTTGGATAACAAGCACCGCCTCACGATCACGGCGCGAGCGGACACCGATTACGACAAGAAGCTCGATGACGCGGAGAAAAAGAAGCTCAAGAGCATCGAAACGACGTTGACGGAGGAGCAAAAGGCGAAGATTGTCGCCGACGCGCTCGTTCTCAAGGAGAACCAAGACAAAAAGGAAGACGTATCCGTCCTCCCCACCCTCGTCGTCTCGGAAGCGGTGCCGAAGGAAATCAAGCACTGGGGCTCGAAGAGCATGAAAATTGCCGGTAACATCCCGCTTCAGTACGACGAACAACCGACGAACGGAGTCGTCTACTTCAGCACGCACTTTGACATGGACGGCCTTCCGCAACGACTCGTGCCGTACGTCGACATGTTCGCGGATTTCATCGACCAAATCGGTACAGATAAGATGAAGTTCAAGGAATTGGCCGAGGAAATCAAGCTTCGCACCGGTGGTTTCAAGGTTGACACCGTCGTTCGACCGTCTGTGGATGGGAAGACGACGCCGCAGGTCTCGCTTTCGATTAGCGGCCACGCGCTCGAGCGCAACGTGGACGCGATGTTCGACATTCTCAGCGACTTGCAAACGGCCAAGTGGAGAGGCGAAGAGGAGCGCGTCAAGTTGCTCCTCTCTCGTCGCTCGGCCGCGCTCGGTGCTTCTGTCGGACAACAGGGTATGCAATACGCTAGAAGTCTCGCCGGGGCGCAAATCAACGCGACGACGAAATTGTCCAACGATACGAGCGGTTTGCCGCACGTCGGGCTCGTCTCGCGCCTGTCCAAAGAAGAAGCGATCGATGAGTTGGAAACCGCTCTCAGCGAAATTGCCGCCTTCGTTCTTCGCCCGGAGCGCGTGCAAAGATGCCGCATCGCGTGCCAAAAGGAGAGTTTCGAAGCGACGGAGCGTCGATTCGCCAAGTTCTTGTCGGAAATCAAACCCGCTACCGAGAGCCCAGTCGAGGCGGACACCGTGGAGACGGAGTTAAAGTCGTTCAAGCCGACGCTGTCTAAAGTATTCGTTTCCGTTCCGGGTCAAACGAACTATTGCGCCGCCGCGCTTCCGGCTCTGCCGTACACGCACCCCGACGCTCCGGCACTCTTCTTGCTCGCGCAAGCGCTGAGCGCGGGGTACCTCCATCGCGAGATTCGCGAAAAGGGCGGCGCGTACGGCGGAGGCTGCGCCTCCGACCCGATGTCCTCGCTCTTCTCCTTCTACTCGTACAGAGATCCGAACACGACCGAGACTCTCGAGACGTTTACCAAATCCATCGAGTGGGCGACGCAGAGCGGTAACATCACCAAAAAGGAACTCGAAGAGGCGCAGCTTCGAGCCTTCAAGCAACTCGACGCTCCGCTCGCGCCGAGCGCGCGCGGCAACTCCGGTTTCGTCTCCGGCGTCTCCGAAGCCGAGCGTCAAAAGTTCCGCGACGGATTGCTCTCGTGCTCGCCCGCGGATTTGGCCTCCGCCGCCGAAAAGTATCTCGCCGGCGTCGCGCCCGCCATCGCTATCGTCGGTTCCGCCGAGAAGGCGCCGCTCGGTGACGCCGAGTGGATCAACCTCGACGCACAGGGTAACCCGCGCGCGTCCTAGACGTTCGCAACGCGAGATCACGCGTCGTTCGAGTTGTAATCTTTATTCGCCCACCACATTTTCCTCCTCGCCGGTTCACGACTCAACGAGCCCCATCCTTCGTCTCCCGGAGAGAATTTACCCAAACGACGCGCCGACTCACCGCTCGCCTCAAACGCGCGCCGCGGGCGTGCGCACGGGCGCAGACCTCACGCGCGACTACAGGCGCACTCCTCGCGTCCTCGAGCGCGCCGACGCGCCCCGTTCACCCGCGCGCGACGGAACGCGCGAGCGCTCCCGCGGCTGATCGTCGCCAACGGCCTCGCGCATCATCGACTCGATCGCACCCTCGCGCGCGAGAGAGACGTGTCGCGCGATCGGGAAAAACGCGCGAACGCACGCGACGTGAGTTCCTCGCGTAAGATGAGCATGTCGGACAAGAAGATGCGGCGATCGCGCACGTTGATGGATAAAATGCGTGGCAGGCGGTCCGAGCCAGAGGCGCGTCGGCTCGTCGTCGGCGCCGACGCGCCGAACGACACGAAGGATCTGCCGATAGCGTATCGGTTCAAGAGTAACTCGATCAGCACGGGTAAGTATAACGCGGCGACGTTTATCCCAAAGGGTCTGTATGAACAATTTCGACGAGTGGCGAATCTGTACTTTTTGTCGGTGGCGATCATCTCGCTCTTCGAAACGGTTTCTCCAATCAAGCCGTACACGACGTGGACGCCGTTAACGTTGGTGATCGGGGTGTCGCTGTGTAAGGAAGCGATAGAGGATTATAAGAGACACGTGCAGGATCGCGAGCAGAACACGTCGGCGGCAGAGAGATTTAATGGGACGACGTTTGAAAAGTGCGAGTGGCGAGACTTGCAAGTCGGCAACGTGGTTCGCGTGGTGAGGGATGAGTTTTTCCCGTGCGATATCATCATGTTGGATTCGTCGAGCGATGAGAACACGTGTTACGTGGAGACGAAGAATCTGGACGGTGAGACCAACCTGAAGACGAAGCGTTCCGTCGAGGTCAAGGACGTCGCCTTTGATCGCGAAGGCTTGTCCAAGTTGTGCGCGGGACAGGCGTACATCGAGTGCGAACACCCCAACAACTCGCTCTACACGTATTCAGGCAACTTGGGAGTCGGAGCGCCGTTGGTGAAAGAACCCAAAAAGATTTCGCTGAACCCATCCAACGTGTTGCTTCGGGGTTCGAGTCTTCGTAACACGGAGTGGGTCGTCGGCATTGCCATCTACACCGGTCACGACTCCAAAGTGATGATGAATGCGACGGAGACGCCGTCGAAGCGCTCGCACTTGGAGAAGCAAATGGATGGGGTTGTCATCACCATGCTCATTGCGCTCTTCCTCATGAGCACGGCGTCAGGAATTTACTGTTCTCAGTGGATCTCGAACAATTCGCACAATCACTGGTACTTGGAGGTTGACTTGCAAGACATCACGTTCAACCCGGACAACAAGGTTATGGTCGGCGTCGTGTCTTTCTTCACGTCTTACGTCTTGTACGGCTACCTCATTCCCATCTCATTGTACGTGTCGTTGGAGATCGTCAAGGTGTTTCAAGGGTTCGTATTTTTGAATAAAGACCGCGCCATGTATCACCACGAGACGGACACTCCGGCGCTCGCCAGAACCACGAATCTCAACGAAGAACTCGGCATGGTGCACACCGTGTTGAGCGATAAGACGGGGACGTTGACATGCAACTCGATGGAGTTTTTCAAGTGTTCCATCGGTGGAGTGAGCTACGGTGAAGGCGTGACGGAGATTGAACGCGCCATTTTGCAACGCGCCGGCAAGCCGTTGCCGCCAAAGACGGATGGCGCGATCGAACCCTCTTTCAACTTCCGAGATAAACGAATCGAAAACGGTGCGTGGAGTAAGCGCTCCGACGCCAACCTGTGCCTCGGATTTTTCCGAGTGCTGGCGATTTGTCAGTCGGTCATTCCCGAAGGAAATCCCGTGCCGGATGAAATCGTCTACCAAGCCGAGAGCCCAGACGAACTCGCTTTTGTCGTGGCGGCGAAACGTTTTGGATTCTTTTTCAAGAAGCGCACCGCCTCGACAGTTACGATCGAAGAGGAGACGTTCATCGACGGCCGCCTTGGAAAGAAGGACGTCGTTTACACCGTGTTGAACATGTTGGAGTTTTCTTCGGCACGTAAACGCATGAGCGTCATCGTCAAGAGCAAGGACGACGGAAGAATCATACTCTTCACGAAGGGTGCCGATAATGTTATTTATGAACGCCTGTCGGCAGTCGGTAACGACTTCAAGAACGCCACGCAGGAACACATGGACGAGTGGGCAAAGTGCGGTTTGCGCACGCTGTGCCTCGCCCGCCGCGAGGTGAGCACAGATGAGTACAACAAGTGGAACAAAAAGTTTGAGAAGGCGAGTCAAGCAATCGAGAATCGCGAAGACAAGTTGGCGGAGGTGTACGAACTCATCGAACACGATCTGACACTTTTAGGCGCGACCGCGATCGAGGACAAGCTCCAAGTCGGCGTGCCGAGAACCATCGAGCAATTGATGAAGGCGAACATCGCAGTGTGGGTGCTCACCGGCGACAAGCAAGACACCGCCATCAACATCGGTCAAGCGTGCTCGCTCATCACGCCTCAGATGAAGCTTCGGGTCATCAATGTCGAAGACTTGGTTAAGCAGGAAAATAACGGTGAAATCGATAGCGCAACCTTCAGGACTCTGGCGATGGCTTCGGTGAAACAACAAATCGAAGCCGGCCTCGTCGACGCGCAAGCCGCAGAGCAACTAGACGCAGAGGTTGGTATGGTCATCGATGGTCGGTCTTTGACTCTCGCGCTCGATAAGGAGCTCGCCGGGAGTTTCCTATCGCTCGGAACCAAGTGTAGCGCGGTCATCTGCTGTCGTGTGTCTCCTCTGCAAAAGGCTCTCGTGACTTCGCTCGTGAAGGATTCCGGGCGCATCACGTTGGCCATCGGCGACGGCGCGAATGATGTCGGGATGATCCAGGCTGCGCATATCGGTGTTGGCATCAGTGGAGCCGAAGGTATGCAAGCGGTGATGGCGTCTGACTTTGCCTTTGCGCAGTTCCGATTCCTCGAGCGCCTCATCCTCCTGCACGGTCGCTACAACTACAAGCGAATCGCTCGCATGGTGACGTACTTCTTTTTCAAGAACATTGCGTTCGGTTTGACCATCTTCATTTACAACTTGCTCACAAACGCGAGTGGCCAGACGGTGTACAATGATTGGTTGATGTCTTCCTTCAACATCTTCTTCACCAACTTCCCGGTTCTCGCGTTGGGCATCCTCGACCAAGACGTGCGCCCCAAGAGCGCTCTCGAAGTTCCCGCACTGTACAAGGAAACGCAATCGAACACGCAATTCACGACTCGAAGGCGTTTGGCGTGGTTTGCCTACGGTATCTATGTCTCGATCATCACTTTCTTCGGTGTCTTCTACGGCGTGCATCGCGGTGAGGCTGATACCAAGGAGGGCCAACCCTTTGGATTGTGGGAGATCGGTACTACGTTGTATACCGCAATTTTATTCGCGCTCAATATTCAGCTCGGGTTGATGTGCAACTTCTGGACGTGGTTCCATCACGTCGTGATTTGGGGCTCGCTTCTTCTCTGGTTCTTACTCAACATAGCTCTGAGTGAAACCGAGGTGTACTATTCGACGTACAGCTACAAGACGTTCCTACCGATAACGTCGCAGCATTTGAAATTCTGGGCTGGTTTCTGGCCGATCGCTCTGATGTCTATTTTGCCGTACATCGCCGGAGTGACCATCAGACGTTTCATCGCGCCCTCGTTGGCCGAAGCGGTGCAAGATAGAGACGCGCGTAGAAGAATGGCGAGAGATTACCAATCGGAGAGCGAAGGCTCGCGCGCGCAACCAAAGGTTGAGGTTGAATTTTCGTCTCCGCGACGCATGGGTACTTTACACGGCGTCGTCGTTGAAAGTTTAGGCATCGCGCCCGTACACGCGGAGGAGATCAAAGCGCCCAAGCATAGACGCAAGCTCTCGTTTGCCGACGTATGGGGACCGGAACAACAGTTTGAAGTGCCCTCCAGCCGCCCGAAAGAAGGCAGACATTCGCGTCATAACAGTAGTGAGTCGCTTTCGATGCCCCAACCGCCGACCGAACGCGAACCGTTAGAGGCAGTTTCCGAACATTAGCTGTAATTACATCAACTTATTCACGCATAACGACTGGTGTGTCGAACATTTGTATTAGAAACGCGTCGGGATTCAAATAAAAGCCGCCGGGAGCGAGCTTCAGATCCTCCGTCGTGCACTGATACGAGAATATTTCCCCATCGTTGTCGATTCTCGGGCAGAGATACTTGTGAAACTGTGCGCCGATAAGATAAATGGTCACTTTGTGCGCCATCATGATCGTGATCCACATGAACACGACGAATTTGTAGCTTATTCGAAACCAGCCGCGTCGACTGACAAAGTTTCCTCGCGGAAACACATCACCGTGGCGTATTCCGTGGAATCGTTGTTGCACGTACATGATGAAAAATGAAAGAACAACCTCAATCGCAATCAAATTTATCGCCTGCAAGCCGTACGCTCGCAAATCTACGATGTTTTCGTTTCCGACGCTCGCCATTCTGAAGACGTACAAATATAGAGATATCACGATGACGGCGCATATTTCTGCAAAAGACGATACGATGGAGTTCAGGGCGACTATGTCGTGTTGTTTACGAGATATGAGCATGGCCTCCGCCGACTGCTTCCCCAAGAACAATTTCACGAGATGGACGTCGCGATCCTTTTGTACCACGTTTATCATAAGTTCGTGCAAAGAAAGAACCGCCTGCACGTTGGCCATGTTTTTCACAGCACCGCCAGCGGAGAGGAGAAACATGATGTATCTCGAAAAGAAGGCTTGTTGGAGCGTGAACGAAACAAAGTAAGGCAACTGGAGACACGGACCAGGAGATGGATTCAATCGAGCGTAGTGACGTTCGATGGCGCGCACGAATTCCCAAAACAAGGGATCCAAAATAAAACGCACTCCCAATTTCAGCGTTGCGCTGACGTTTGGATCGGCGGCGATGATGATGAAAATTTCAACCACGGCTTTACCGATGATGGCCATCAGAACGACGTACGTGTAAATCCAGCTCAACCCCTTTGTGGACCAAAATTCTTTGGAAGTCGCGCCGCAGTAAAAAAGTACGCCGAAACACGACATGCACACGAGCTGCGAATACTGCGAATGATATCCCAATATGCACAACATGACGAAATAGACGATGTAATAGCCCGCAAAGGATTGCAGGGCGAGCTTTGTTCGCCATTTACGATGTTTCGATGCGTGCCACGCGCTGAGTTGATGGAAAATCACCTCGCCAAAGTACGCCAACGTTGATATGCGCACAAACAACACTGAAAAATCACCCATCTTCCACGGACGATATCCTTTACCGTGTTCGCGTCCGAACGTGCATCGCAAAAACGATCGAACGACCTCCTCGCGGCCCAATGTATTTCTAAACTCTACGCTAAGGGTCTCGGTGCACTTGCGCCACGTAGAGGTGGATATAAATGTGAAATATCCCGTGAGGACGACGAGACCGGCAGCGACGCACGCTTGGATCGTAAACCAATCCCATAACACTTCTCTCAGTCGCGGCGCGGTCGAATCCGCTCCCGCGACGTCCGGAGGCTTTTTTCCGAGCGCGACGGTCAACTCGGTTGACCCGCTCGCCGGAGCCGAATCCTCTCGAAACTCATCGACGACTCCGAACGATTGTTCGCGCGCATCGCTCATCGACGATCGAGTTGTCTTTTATCGTCACGTCGTCCGCGCGTCGCTCACCACCGGCGTCAGCGCGGACGACTGCGGTCCAGTCACCCCGCGTCCAGTCACCCCGCGCGCGAGCGTCAGTCATCCGGCGCTCGCAAAGACGTTAAAAAAATGATACACTTCGTCCTCGTCCATCACCCCGACCACCGTTCGACACGTCTCGCACTTCACCTCCCTGTACCGCTCCTTGCCCTGCGTCTTCGCGCCTTCGACCCCCTCCACCCTGACGTCGTCGCTCGGTCGCCACGCGCTCGTCTCGTCCACCTCGACGTTTCTCGCGAACACCGCTCTGTACTGCTCGAACCGCTCGTGTCGCTGACACAGCGCGCACACGAGCGCGAAACATCCCGGACAGCTCAGCATCGCGTCCGTCTTGGCCGCGCTCGGTCCGCCCACCGCGCGCACGAGCGCCGCCTCGTCTCGGGCATCGGCATCAGCGTCAAAGAAATCCCGCGCTTCCCGCGCGCCTACGTTCCCGCGAAGGCCCTGGTGCGAGGCGTCCGACGACGACGACTCGTACGACTTGTCGTCCTTGACGCGGTCGTCCGCCTCTGCCTCCTCCTCGCCGTCCATCGCGCGTCGCCGCGCGTTCGAGCGCTAACCGTCACCGAATGACGAAAAAGCGACAAAGCGCTTTGCCCTCACACGTCGCGTCTCGTGCGCGCGACGTTCGGCGCAGTGACCGGCGCATGGGCACGCGCGCGTCCTCGCTCGTCGTCCTCGCGCGCGCGTCTCGACCCTCGCGCGCGCAACACGCGTCGGGACTCACCGGTTCGCGCCCGCGCGCCACACACATGTCGACAGCCGCGCGCGAGGACGCCGCGCGCGAGGACGCCGCGCTCGACGCCGCGCTCGACGACGCGCACGGCGGACACGCGTGTCGTTCGCTCGTCGTCACCGTCGACCGCGACGGCGTGCGACGAGAGATTCGCGCGGGGAGGGACTTTAACCGGTCGAGGTGGGACCCGGTGGAACAAAACGCCTTTCTCGACGACAGGGCGTGGCACGCGGTGGATGCGTTTTACGCCGCGTTGACGACGGGCGCGACGTGTCTGCGAGACATTCGCGCGGTGGGTGATGCGTGCGAGGGATTGCGACCGGCGGGCGTGGAGGTGACGTCGGCGTCGGCGTCGACGTCGCGGAAGACGCGCGAGGGCCGCACGACGTTTCGCGCGAGGTTGGCGTATCACGGACCGTCGTTCGCCGGATTCGCGTGGAACGCGTCGTGTGACGGTGCGTATGATGGGGATACGTTTGTGCCGGGGGAGGTGTCGGTGACGGCGGCGTTGCAGACGGCGTTGAGACCGGTGTTGGATAAGCGGCGGTCGGCGCCGAGCGCGGGACGAACGGATCGCGGCGTGAGCGCGGCGGCGAGTTGCGTGTCGTTTTGGACGAAATTAGACGTGAACGTCGAAGATGTCGAGAAAGCCGTGAATGAGAGTCCGCCCGGTCGCGCGCGCGCGTGGCGAATGTCGGAGACGAGCGTTGTGGACGACTCGTTTCACGCCACGTTTGCGGCTGAGGCGAGGAGATACGTCTACATCATTCCCAAGCGGCAAACGTTGGCGGAGACGCGAACACCGATCGCCGAAGTGGACGCTGAGATCGTGAACAGGATACTCGCACCGCTCGTCGGGAAAGCCGTGGACATGCACGCGTTCGCTCGAGGCACGCCGCCGGGATCGAGCTCGGACGTGACGTTTCGCGTCGCTCGCGCGTTCGAGGCTGAGCTCCCGCGAGTGCCCGAACTCGACGGTGCGAGCGCCACCGCCGGTTCCACGCTCGACGGCATTCGTCGAAGTCGAAGCGTCGCGAGCGGCGGCACACTGCCGACGACCGAAGATGCGGACGATCGCCGCGTCGTCGTCATCGAACTCGTCGCCGATCGATTTCTCCGCAAACTCGTTCGATGCCTGTGCGCCACCGCCGTCCGCGAGGCGGCGTCGCACGCCGGCGAGGAGTTTGATGACGTGTTGCTCCATCTCGCAGAAGGGCGCGATCGACGCGCAGCGGCGCCACCCGCGCCCGCGTTGGGGCTCGTGTTCGCCGGCGTCGAGTACCACGAGTGACGCGGAAGACGAATAGACTCGGGGAGACGCGGCATTGATCGACGCGCGTCTCGACGAACCGTCATGCGCGACACCGACGCGAACGAAGACGCGCGCGACTACGTCCGTCGTTTCTCTAAGGAGGAGGCCCGCGCGATCGAGACGGCGCGCGACGACGAGAAGCACGTCAAAGTCGTCGCTCCAGACGAGGACGAGACGACGATGGCGCGCGTCGAGGACGTGCGCGTCGCGGTCGAGAGCGCGGTGGAGACGTTCAGTACGCGCTTGCGAAACGTCAAGGAGGCGGTGAGCGCGGACGCGAGTCGGGCGACGGCCATGGCGCGCGAGGCGAGACGTGAGTTGAGAGACTTGGCGTCGATGTTGGATGAACAGATTACGGAATTCTCGGCGCGAATCACGCGTGTGGAGAAGGTTGTGGACGCGTTCAGGTCGCGAGTCGACGCGCGAGGCGATGCCGGCGTCGACGGATCGATCGTGTGGGACAGCGCGACGAAGACGCGCGCAAACGAAGAGACGCGCACGGCAGTTTTGGAGAAATCGGCGCCCGAGGAATGTTCGACGACGCGGCGCGTCGAATCGCGCGCGTGGACGTGCGCGCGATCGGCATGCTCGCTCGTGTCTTCTGTCCTTGTCGCGACGGTGCGCGTGTTTTGGCTGTTCGTCGTCGTGTCGCTGTCGTTGTTTTTGATGACGGGCGCCGCGTCGATGCAACGATCGGCGAGTGCGAGGGATCTCGAGCGCGAGATTTCCGATCGATGGACCATGTACACGCACGAAATATTAGCGTCTATGAACTGAAACGTCGGTTTGAGACGGTGTAACTAAATTGAATTGATGGGAGGACTCGCCCGCGGGCGAGCGCGCTCGCTTGCAATGATACAACAACAAATCGATACCGTAATCGACGCGACGTAAACTATTTTTATCTCACCAGCACCCACCTAGTTGACGAAGACGTTCGATCGCCTCCATCGCGTTTTTCGGGTTCTCGCGCTCCTTTTGTTCCTTCTTTTGCTTCTTATCCGCCGCGCCCTTGGCGTCCTCCTCAGCCTTTTTCTTTCTCCGACGTTTCTTCGACGAGAACGGATTCGCGGGCGCGTCCATCGCGCCGAGCCCGAGTCCTCCAGCCATCGTCGGTTTTACCGTGTGCTCGTATTTTCGAGCCTTTGTCTGCGGCACCTGCGAACTCTTCGCCACCCTGACGACGTCTTGATCCGACGTCGTCGCGACGTCGGCTCTGTCCACACAAACGCCTAAATCTGAAAATATATCCGCGTCGCCCACGTCCATCGGCGTCGCCACCTTCTCGCCAACGTCCTCGTTAACGAGCGCGCCTCGCCATCGCACGTCCAACACCTCGTCCGTCTTCACCTTGTCGTCTCCCAACGCCACTGCTCGCGCGCTTCCATCCTCCGACGTCGTCACGCGCAGCTCCGCCGGCGGCAACCCGTCCGCGTTTTCGCCCGCGCCCTTCGCCGAACCAAACCTCCCCGGCGGCGGTAACGACTCTCGAACGCGCGCGACGACGTTATACGCCTTGACGAACTCCTCTATCGCCCGCGAGCTCTCGCACCGCACGCGACTCGCACACGCCGTCGCCGTCGCGCTCAGAGGCATGAAATAGCCGCGCGCGAGCTGTCCCGCGAACGCCTCCACGCACGCCTCGCTCGCCCCTCGCAGTTCGTCCAAGAGCGCGCACGACGCGTACAGCGCCCGCATGCACTCGTCCGCGCTCGCTCGCGCCGGCATGACGAGCGCATCACCGCCGTACGCCACTCGTCCCGCCCGCGCGCACGCGTCGGCGTCCGCCGCCAACGCCGCGAGCTTGGCGCGCGCGTTCACCGCGTCGTAATCCCTCGAGCGTTTGCACGCGCGCGTCAGCGCGACGTGATGTTTCGACGA
>Ga0255784_10000505_pt1 | contig 31313 bp, 26 predicted proteins | sample 101ome_14_FD_179982 | JGI IMG/M metagenome (GOLD analysis project Ga0255784, IMG submission 179982) | Coastal salt marsh microbial communities from the Groves Creek Marsh, Skidaway Island, Georgia - 101403AT metaG (version 2) | ecosystem: Environmental > Aquatic > Marine > Intertidal zone >...
AGAACCTTTGTGGAGAAGTCAAAATATTGAGCAAAAAAGAATGCCCATTCTTGGTCTTACAGTGTGTCATAAATTAATGTGGGAACCTCTTGAGGGTGCTTTAAATCAAATAATTAATGAAGGCTTGTCTGATCAATTAAAAGTTAATGAATTCAAAGAATCTGGAGGTTGTTATGCTCCACGAAGAATCGCAAGATTTGATTCTGGTGGTAGCATTTCAAGACATGCTTGGGGAATTGCAATTGATATAAACACTAAATCAGGATACCCAACAAGAATTGTAGAGATATTTAACTCTTGGGGTTTTGCATGGGGTGGTACATGGACCTCACCGGATGAAATGCACTTTGAATTACGAGATTTATCAGCCAGTGTTTCTAAGACCGGCAGCTAAACCATTAACAGATAACAACAAAGCGCTATTCTCAAGATCTGACAGATTATTATCCTGAAGCTTTTTCATTAGAGTAATTTGAATAATTGAAAGTGGATCTAAATAAGCATTTCTAATTTGCAATGTTTTTTTAAGAACTTGATTATCATCCAATAAACTTGGTGCATTTTTGATTTTTAATATCATTTGTTCTGTTAATTTTGCTTCTTTATATAAATTTTTAAATAATAAGTTGTCTTTTTCTAATAATGAATCTACATACAATTTAGCAATATTCATATCTGATTTGAACAGAGACATTTCGATGTTGCTTATTAAGTTTTGTAAAAAATCTGAATTTTTATATAAATTATTAACTTCTTTAATTCCCAATTCGTTAACTAATTTAGAAAATGCAGTTCCAGCACCATACCAACCAGTAAGAGTATGTCTTGTTTGTGCCCAGCCAAATACCCATGGTATAGCTCTATAACTTTTCAAGCTGTTTATTTTATTACTTCTTTTTGATGGTCTTGAGCCAATATTTAAAGTTGACAATAATTTTACTGGGGTGCAAGTTTCAAAATAATTCAAAAGTTGTTCATTATTGATAAGTTCATTGTATTTTTCATAAGACCATCTAGATAAGGCTTCCAACTCTTCTTGAAACTGATAACTTCTTTTAAATTTTTTTGTATTTCCATTTATAAAAGCTGTTGCACCAAGTTTTAAATTTTCATATGCTAAATATGGCGTTGAGTACTTATCAGATATTACTTCACCTTGTTCTGTATATCTAATTTGAGAAGCAATACTACCAGACGGTTGGGAACTAATAGATTTGTACGTAGGGCCGCCTCCCCTACTAATTGTTCCACCCCGACCATGAAAAAAATTAATTTCGATATTATTTTTAGTTCCTACCAAAAATAAACTTATCTGTGCCTTAAAGACGTTCCATTGTGAAGAAATTAATCCTCCGTCTTTGTTTGAATCAGAATAACCAAGCATTACTTCTTGTGAGTGTTGTTTATGTTGTTTTAAAAATTTAATATAGGTTTTATTAGAAAAAAGTTTGTTGATAATCTTATGGGCTGAATTAAGATCTTCTATCTCCTCTATAAGCGGGGTGATATCTGGTATTTGGTTCAATTTCATATTTTGCCGACAAAGTCTAAATAAGTTTAAAACATCTTTATCTGATTTTGTCATAGACAATATAAGTGAATTCACTACTTTATAACCATATGTTTTTTGAAGATTGGGTAATAATTTCAAAAATTTATGAAAATCTTTGAATTCTTTACCTTGTCCTGAATTAATTACATAAGCATTTTGTCTAACATCTAAACTAACGCCATGAAATTCAAACTGCTCAACATAATTTATAAAATTTTCTAAGTTTGCGATTCTAATTTTTTCGCCAAAAATAATTTTTACGGAATCTTTAAAAATATATAAGTCTTTCAAGAATTCTTCAAATATTAAATACCCTCTTGGACTTTTATTAAAATCTTCCAATCTATGGAAAATTAATGAAAGAAAAATTCTAAACGGCTCATCAAAATTTACTCTTGAGTAATGCAAATATTCTTTTGGAAGCAAATTTTTATATTTGTTTATTGCATTTTGTAATATATTTGGACACTTCACAAAATCTGTAGAAATGCTAAATTCATCTGACAATTCAATAATTTTTTCTTTATAAATATTTATAATTTGATTTGAATATATTTTTAAAGCTTCTTCAGTTACTTTAGTAGTTACAAAGGGATTACCATCTCTATCCGCACCCACCCAAGAGCCGTAATTTATTGAAAAATTTTCTATACCTTCATTTAATTTAATATCATTAACTAAATCTTGATATGTATTCTTATACAAAATATCTAAATAAAACAACAGGGACTTAACTTCATCAATAGGACTTGGTTTTGAAGATCTAACTTCCCTTGTGTACCAAAGCTGTGTAATCAGAGCGTTGACTTCCGACATATCTTTAGATTTATTATCTTCAATTATTTTTCCAATTTTATAAATTTTTTTTAATGTAGATTGTCTAGAACTTTCAGTTGGATGTGCAGTAAAAACAGGTGAAAAAATTAATTTTTTTTTATTTGAATTATGAATGGAAATATTTTTCTCATCTAAAAAATGTTCTCTAAAAACCTGTTCAGCGATGTTAGATAAATAAAAAAATATTGTAAATGCTTTGGTTATTATAAAAATCTCTTTAGATGATAAATTATTTAGAATTTCTAAATTTATATCTAAGAATTTTTTATTAGAAGTTTTTCTATATTCTTTAGAGTTGATTCTTATTTTTTCAACAATATTGAAATATCGTTTTCCTGCTTGAGATTCAATAACTTTACCTAATTCAGATGCAAGTAAATTAATTGTTTTAGATAAATTTGAAAAATCAGGATTAATGTTAAATCCTTTCGGCGTTTTTTATAAATTCACTTCCGGTTGTATCAAAAACTAACGAAGATATATTTTCAAAATTTATATTCTTGAACTCAGAATGAGGAGTATGGATAATAATCAAATCAAAATCACTTAAGTTTGAATCTGTTTCAATTTTTGTAATTTCCTCACCATTTATATTTAAGTTTTCAACAAAAGGGTCTAAATATGAAACATTTGCATTTTTATCCAATAATCCGCTAATCAGATCTTTAGCTGGTGACTCTCTTGTGTCGCTAATATCTTTTTTGTAAGCAACTCCCATGATTAATATTCTTGACTTGTTTAACAATTTTTCATTAGCGTTCATTAACTCGCTACATCTTGTTATTACATAGCTAGGCATTGAGTTGTTAATTTCTTGAGCTAACTCAACGAATCTTACAGGTTTGCCAACCTGTCTTGTCTTAAAAGAAAGATACTCTGGATCAACAGGTATGCAATGCCCTCCTACACCTGGTCCAGGTCTAAAAGATTGAAAACCAAAAGGTTTAGTTTTTGCTGCATCCACTACTTCCCATATATCAATATCCAGCATTTTACACAACATAGCAAGTTCATTTATAAGTGCAATATTTACATGTCTGTAAGTATTTTCAAGCAGTTTAACCATCTCTGCTTCTTTTGTACCATTTACAATTACAACTTCATCAATGATTGATTCATAAAATTTTTTAATTTTCAATAAGGACTTTTCATTTATACCACTAACAACTTTTGGTGTGTTTTTAAATTTCCATATTTCATTACCGGGATCAATTCTCTCTGGTGAGTATCCAACAAAAAAATCATCTCCTGCTTTCATGTTTGAATATTTTTCAAGATTAGGAATTAAAACTTCAAGTGTTGTTCCAGGGTATGTAGTTGATTCAAGAATAATAACTTGATTTTTAACTAAGTTTTCTCCAACAGTTGTAGCAGCACTTATAACATATGACAAATCTGGTTGATAATCTGTTAAAGGTGTCGGAACACTAATAACAATATTCTCGCACATCGATAGCTTTTGTTGTTCGGTAGTTGCTTCAAATGTAGCTAGAGCAGTCTCTAATTCTGAATTTGAAATATCTTCTATTGGCGATTGACCTTTATTAATTTCACTTACGCGAATTTCATTTACGTCATAACCTATTACCTTTAATTTTGAATTTGCAGACTCAACAGCAAGTGGCAGACCAACATAACCTAAACCAACAACCCCAAGGTCAAAATCGAAATTGTTTTCAGTACTCATTATTCTCCATAAATATTTTCATAAATTCTTTTAGATGTTTTACCATCCCAAAAATCAATTTCTTCATATTTGGAAAGTTTAGTATTTAATGCACTTTTAATTTCAATATTAATGTTTTTATTAACACCAATAATTTTATTAGTTCCTTTTGTAACAGTAATAGGTCTCTCTGTCTCTTCCCTTATCGTTAAACATTTCTTATTCAAAAATGTTGTTTCTTCTTGAAGACCTCCGGAATCTGTAATAACTAATTCAGATGAATTAACTAGTTGTAAAAAACTAATATAAGACAACGGGTCTATTACTTTAATATTGTTGACTTCTAGATAATTTGAATCAAGAAAATTTTTCAATCGAGGATGAGCGGGAATCACAATATCATATTCATTTGAATATTCTTTTAGTGCATTAAAAATTAGAGGTAGGTTCTTTTCGTTTAGATTATTAGGTCTATGAATTGTTACAACAAAATACTTATTTTGAATATTTAATTCATGTAACAAGTTCTTAGGGCTAGAAGATATTTTTTCTATATTTGCAAGCAATGTATCAATCATTATATTTCCAACATTTACAATTTTGGTTTTGGAAATGTTTTCACTTAATAGATTGTCAACAGCATCTTGGGAAGGAGTAAACAGTTTGTCACAAATTGAATCAACCATTACCCTATTTCTTTCTTCTGGCATATCAAGATTTTTAGATCTTAAACCAGCTTCTACATGAAAAGAAGGAATATTATTATTTTTTGCTACTATTGCTCCAGCAAGTGTTGAAGTAACATCTCCAAAAACAAACAAGCTTTGAAATGAATATTCTTTTGTTGTTTTTTCAAGATCAATGATTATGTTTCCTAATTGAGAATTCATTGAATTGCTTTGCACATTTAAATTTATATCAGGTTCCCTCAAACCTATATCATTGAAAATATTTTCTGACATTACTTTGTCCCAGTGCTGCCCAGTATGAATTAACAAAACTTTCTTACCGTTAGCCTCAAAATAGTTAATTAAAGGAGCTACTTTAACAAAATTGGGCCTAGCGCCAACAAGCATCGCAGTATCGTAAGTATTAGTCACTTAAACTATTTTAGTATGTAAAAATAATCAAATTAGTAACTATTATTTAATGAGTGACTAATAAAGTAATAAACTTGTGTGGAATAAAATCTAATGGTGGTGTAAAAATTGCTGAAGAAATATTAAAGCAACAAAACTACAAAGATACATTTGTTATATACGACAATAAAAAGTTAGAGAAGAATCTAATAAATTTCAAAAATCAATATCTTAATTTGCCAAGATTTCTACACCCATTTTTAATAAATTTCGTGAATAGAGATACAGCGAGAATAATTAATAATAGCAATTCAGTAATTCATGTAGGTGGTATCGCTTTTAAATCAAAATCTAAAACAATTACATTTATTCAAAATATTTTGCCTCTTGTAAAACCATTAAGTTCAACAAGAAACTTACTATTAAATATTTTATATAAAAGAAGTTTTAAAATTTCAAAAGAAATTCTTGTTCAACAAAAACATGTATCTAATTTAATAAATATCAAAAACAAAGTAAGAATAATTGGTAATTTTGAATTAAAAGAACCAAATAATAACACTGGAAAAGGTTTTATAGCAATATTAGAAAATGTAAAAAATAAAAATCCAAAATTTCTAATAGAACTAGTGAATATTTTAACGAATGAAAATAGATTCAATTTTACGCTAGTTTTATCAGGAAAAATACCTCAAAAGTTAGTTAGAAAAATAAAACAAAATTCTAATTTAAAAATTGTTAAAAACGATTTAGAAAATGAGTTTATGAATGAACTTATAAACCATAAAGTTTATATACATGTAAGCAAATTTGAAACAGTAGGATTACCAATATATGAAGCTATGCTCAGTGGATTAAATGTAGTAATACCTAAAGAAGATTATTTTAACTTTGAAAATGAAAATTCATTTTTATATGAAATAAATAATATAAATGATGCACTAGAAAAATCAATTAATGCAATTTCTGTAGAGAATAATTCCAAAATTAAAGTACCAGTTTATTTTGAAAATTGGAGTTAATATAATTTATTTATGATTGCACTTGGTGAAAATATTTTATTAAATTCATCAGGGTCAATTTGATGCATTCCACTCCTAATAAATTCTAGAAATTCATCAAACTCTTCGGAACTAGTTCTGGAATTAACAATTTTTAAATTTTTAAATTTGTTTTCAATTTCATACAAAGGATCACTAGATATTTCAGCAAAGTGAATTACAGGTTTGCCTAAGGAAATGTATTCAATTGTTTTACTGGGTAGTTGGATATTATTAAAATTACCTATCGATAAGAGAATATGCATTTTGGTAATCATAATTTCTAGAGCAGAATCTTTTGGAATAAAATCATTAACAATATTTAAATCATCATTAATATTTAAATTTTCAAAATATTTCTGTGAACTTGAATTAATAAACCAGTGGTGAATAGAGTTGTGAAGAAGAAAATTTTTTGATGCTTTTATGTAATTATCTGGTTCTCTAACTTTATCAGTAAAAACACCAAAATAGCCAATATTTAATGGTTCAGAATCATACATAAATTGATTTGATTTTTTAACATTTTCTAATCTTGAAATAGAAACAGGCAATCCAATAATTATTTTTTCTGTATCTATATTAAATTGTTTAACATGAATTTCAGCTGCTTCTTTATGGGTAAAAATAATCTTGCTGCACAATTTGTAGATTTTATTTTCAAAATATTTATTTAAATATGCATATAGAAATTTGTTATTTTCATAAGCGCTTGTTTTCAATGTAAATGGATCTCCAACATCAACTATCCACTCTGCATTCATTCTTTTATTTAAAATATGTGCACAAATATGTGAAGTAAATGGAAGACTAACAGAAAAGATGACATCATAATTATCGTCAATATTTTTTCTATTTTTAAAAACAGTGAAAATCCAAAACATCGCGTAATCAGGCCAAGAAAAAAGCTTAAAAACTAACCGATAAATAACTTTTGCAATATTTAAAATCAAATTTATAAAATAATTATTAGATTTTTGATTTGAAGCATTTCTTGCGTTTGATATTGTTGTAGTAATTATTTTATTTCCAAAAAACAAAACTTTATAATTTTTTAAAGAATGGTCCGGCGCTGTACCAGATAAAATAGTTACTTCATTTCCTCTTCCTATGAGTTCATCAACAATTTGCTTCCATCTAGTAGTTCTAGGACTTGAAAGAGGTAGGAATTGGTGTGAAACAATTAATATTTTTTTATTATTCATAGTTTTTTAAATTTAAAATAAAAGCAAAAGCAATAGCTAAATTTGATGATATTTCCTCTGCCTGGTAAGAATACATAATTAAAATTGTCATGACATTGATTAATAAAAATGGTTGAATTTCAGAGTGGTTGAATAAAAGCTTGCGAAAAAGATTTAGTAAAATTAACACAAACCACAAAAAGCCAAAAAGGCCTGTAGACATTAAAATATTTGCATATAAATTATTAAAAGAAACTACTTGGCCAGGGTTTCTGTAAATAATTCGATTTCCATCTATTTGCTTACTAGCCTCATCAGCAGCGTACGAAAATGAAATATTTGAAAACCCATAACCCTCCCCTAATATCGAGATACCATTTGCATTGATATACTCAATTAAAAAATCAGTATTTGTAAATGCATCAAGTCCTTGATTTGTTAATTCAACAAACCTTAAGAATGTAGAGTCGATTATGCTTTCTGAATTTTTTAATTCATCTTGTAAATTGTCTGATTCACAAATATCTCCATCTGATGGAAACCTGTACGAAAAAATTGGAGATAAAGTTGCAATTAACATAAATGTAATTATTAAAAAAACTACTGATAGTTGAAATTTTTTGTGAATGAAAAAAGTGAAAACTATTCCCAGAAATGAAGCAAGTAATATTGCAAAAAATCCAGTTAAACTTCTGCTTAAAACGGTACTTAAGATTGGCACTAAAGATAGTAAATACCAAATTTTCTTGTCTTTACCCAAGTAAAAAAAATAAGGTATAAAAGGTGCTGTCCAGATTGCCAAAAAACTAGGCTCTCTAAAAGTCCCATAATTTCTTAATATATTACACGCTCTGGAAATAGGTTGAGACCAGCCACCAGAACCAGCACGAGTTCTTGGAAAATCACTATAACCATATATATAAGAAAAATAACTAATTAAAGATAAAGTAGAAATTGCTAAAACTGCAAATAAAAAATATCTAATAACCTCCCTATATGTAAATTTCTTAAAAATATAATTTAGTGTGTAAATTATGAATAAAAAGCTTACAAGTCGAAACAATCTTAAAGATATATATTGGAAAAAATTTGTACTTGCATAAACAGGTAAGGTCAAATCGTTAAAAATTGCATTTAATATAGTTATAGAAACTCCATATAAAATCCAGTTTCGAATTGAAATAGAATCAAACCTTGGCCATCTGACACCTCTCAGGGTAAAGACAAAAAAAACAAAAATAAAAAAAGCAAACCCTAGCCAGAAAATGGGAATATTAAATATAGAATAAGCATCTAGACCTTCAAAAAATAAAAGTAAAGTTAATGAAAATAGAAGTAGCCGAGAGCTTGTGATTCTCATTTTACTCTTTTGTACCCATTAGAAAACTCATGCTTTATCCCAAATGATTCTTCCCCCCATGAATTATATTCAGATAAAATAGGCTCCATACAAAAGTCTTCAATTTCTATAAACCCATCTTGTGTTATATTAATTTTTCTATATATGTCATGACCTAGAAAATTAACTTTTCCAAGAAAAGAATTTTTATCAAAATTCAACAAAACACCATCACTTATATTTGACAGCTTGAAGCATTCAAATTCATCATTTTTAATTTCATTTATATTTAAATTGGGTCCCCAGTGATATTTAAATGATCTAAATTTGTTTCTTAATTTGATATTATCCGTATAAGTACCTGTTCCTGGATCTCTCGCTATCCATGTTTCTCCATCGAAACACTCTATTGAAAGTTGATCATAATGAGAATGGCCTCCTATGCCGTTTTGACCAAGAGGTCCACAACGGACCGATAAATATTCTTTATCATTTCTCCAAACAACAACACCAAATTCAAGATATCCAAAAACATCAAAATCTTTTGTGAAAATTTTTATCTTTGGATGCTGTACTCTATGAAATTTGGATAAGTTAATTAGAATTTGATCAGAATTTACAAAATTCTTTTTGGCATTATTGGTATTATTTTCTTCCTTATCATATAAGACATCAACCAAATCTAATAACCAATTTAATTTTAATGGATTGGATTCGTCATATTCTTGATAGAAAATTCGACCAGAATCATTATCCCCAATTTGTGAAAGTTCTTCTTCAATAACAAACAAACTTAAAAAGTTCCTGTTCTCTTTAATCAAGTAATCCAATTTACTTAAAAGATTGTTATTCTGTAAATCAAGACTCTGAATACTTAATTTTGCGAGTATTAAACTCTCCAACATTAAAGCACTGTAATGAGTAGATCCTTCAAAATTTGTACCCTCATCATTAAATTGATTTGACAATTCTTGCTCAAATAATTTGATATACTTTTTCAAATCAATGTCTCTATTTTTAAAATCAAACATTGAAATATTCATTAAAACAGCAACAAGTTCAATGAAATAGTGGTTCCCAACAACATTTCCAGAATCTTCTAAATTATTTATAACAAAATTGTAATGTTTTTCAATATATTGAATATGTTTATCAAACTGTCTGTCAAAAATAGGGTCTTTATATTCGTCTTCAGTAAAAAATTGAGTTTTAATAAAATGAAAATTAAGATTTATATTTCTTATTGCCACGTCCATTGGGCTGTTCCAAAAAATTAAAGGGAAATTATCAACATCCAAATCAATATGGTAGTTTTTTTGTAAAAACTGGAGCCTTGATAATTCATACGGAACCTTAACATCTGCTTTATTAAAATAAGCTGGTTTTAATCTCTTGTCAGGAAATTTAAATTTATTAAAAATATCTATTGAAAAAATAGAGGTATCACTCAAATCAACATTTTTTCCAAATAATTTTGGGTTATCTATATGTAAGTTTTTGTAGTTTGTTACAAAAGTTTTTAAAGTAAGGTAATCTTTTTGTACAAAATTTCTATCAGAATTTATTAAAGTGTTCTTTTTCGGTTTTAAGTGCCTCACTTCGTACTTTATTTTTTTTAGTAAATAAATTAAATTTTTATACATACGACTTTTTAAAACTATAGTTAGAGATAGATGCAAAAATAAACTGTGAGATAAAAATAGACACTATTGCAGGATTAAAATTTATAAAATGAATTATATAGTATGACATTATCGATAAAAATGTACCAACTGCTATCATTTTTGTTAGATTTGCTTCAAAATTTAATGATCTTGAAAATATAATATTTATTCGTGACCAAATCATTAGTGGTAAACAAAAAAGAAGCTGCGCGATATAACTTGAAAGATTTGTAAACTCACTTCCTAAAATATTAATAAAAATCTTATCAGCAACATCTCTAAAGATTAAAAACAAAATAGGAACTGAAAAAGTAAAAAGTAAAAACTTTCTTAATTGTTTCCTTATATTTATAACATTGTCCTTTTTGTTGTTTTTAGAAAGTTCAGGAAATAAAATATCTAGACTTGCAGCAATTATTTGGAATATAATTTCTAATATTCTTCTAGACCAAGCAAGAACACCAAGCAACGGACCACTATAAAATAATCCAAGTAACAAAATATCTAACTCAGAAATTAGCGCACTTGAAAATGTTGTTAGAACCATTTTTCTTCCTGATCCTTCTAGCTTTTTAAAGACTTGTTTACTTTTTTTTCCAAATAATTCAATTTCGAGTTTTGGAATTGACTTAATAGCAACTGCAAAAAATATTAAAAGCAAAAGTATTTGAAAAATAATCACATTATAAATTGAGAGTTTATTTGCAATAATTATGTAAGCACCAACACCATAAAGAACTGTTCTTAGTAAGATTTGTTTAGAGCTTGTGACAAAATCTCCTTGAGATTGAAAAAATCCTAAAGCGATATGAATCAATTCATTAATTACAAAAGCAAGAAAAAATAAAATTGTCATTGTTGTATCCCTATAAAATAACATGCTCAATGGAACCAGTAAGAAGATGACTAGAGAAGAATTTCTTACAATTATTAAATATGCATTACTTTGTAAAGAGGGTGAGTCAATATCATTTCTAGCTAATAATTGTGTTACAACTAATGCTAAAGAGAGTACAGTTGCGGTACCTACCAGCACTGCAAGACTTTTAGATGAAGCGTACTCTCCATAAATTTCAGCACCATATTCTCGAGATATAAGTGTTATTAAAATAAAATTAACAAACAACAGAGTTAATTGCATCAGTGAAATATATAGTGTATTTTTTTTCCATTTTTTAAACATTTTTTACACCCTACTTAAATGCCAATTTGCTAAATTTGCCAAATACCATTTTTTTTGATAATCGTTTCCAGTAATTTGTTTTTTGAGCTCATCATTATTAAAAAATTGAGTTAATTGATTGAATTCATAAATTGAATCATAAAACAAAGCCTCATCTTTCTTTATCCATTCACCAATAGGTGCTCTAAAACCTTGTTTTTTTCTGTTGTAAATAGATTCAGGTATGTGACGTTTTGCAATATTTTTTAAAAGTGGTTTTGTACTAGATGAGCTAACGATATATTTATCAGGAATAGACAAAACAAATTCAATTAACTTATGGTCTAAAAATGGCACTCTTGCTTCGATTGAAGATTGCATTACCAATTTATCCATTCTCATTAATAATAATTCTGGCAATCTAATTTCTAAATCTATTTTTGTCATCCATTTAGATAATGAGGGGTGATCCTGTTTATTGTATTCCTGCCATTTATTATCTACTTTATGTACATTTTTGAAATCAAAAAAAACATTTTGAGTAATAAGGCTATTAATCTCAGCTAAATTAAAGCCTAATGCACCTCCAGCAAAAGGGGTTCTATTAAAAATTATATTTGAAAATAGATTTAGCCTGTGATTAGTAAAGTTATTTAAAGTCCTACTGCTACTTAATATCGGTCTGATATATCTAGATAAATTTAGTAATCTTAACCAATGCTCGTATCCATAAAACAATTCATCTGCTCCTTCCCCAACTTGTACGACTTTTATACTTTTTGATTTAGTTGACCTACCAAGAAAAAATAGCGGTATTCCAACTTCATCACCTATAAGATCATCTTGAAAAAATGTGTAGTTATTAAGTATCTGTTTATAATCTAAATACTTTATTTTGTCTTTGACTAAATCAAGACCAATATGATTAGCAGCAAATGTGGCCTCTTCTGACTCACCTACATAACCATCAAACTTTTCTTCATAATCAATGTTGAAACCTTTAATTTTAGAACCTAGTTGATTTTTCATAATTGAACCTATAAGTGAAGAATCTAACCCCCCTGAAAGAAATAAACCAACCTCCACATCGCTAACGTTTCTGTACTCAATAGATTCTTGTATAAGTTTGTCAGTTTTTAATACTGCTTCCTCTTTAGTTAAATCGTTATTGACTTCAATTGTGAAAGGATCCCAATATTTAAATTTTTGAAGCTCTAAATTATCACTTACTTTAATCCATGTACCGGGTTCAAGCTTTTTTATATTTCTGTTTCCAGTATTGCTATACGGAACACACAAATGTCTTAAATATGATACATAAGATTCATAATCAGGTTCAAATGGAATTAAACTAGAACCCTCTAGAGCTTTAAGTTCTGAACCAAAAATAAATTTTTTGTTATAGATACTGTAATAAATAGGTTTAATTCCAACTCTATCTCTGCATAAAAATAAAGAATTTTCTGTGTTGTCATATATCGCAAAAGCAAATTGTCCTCTGAGCAAATGAACTGATTTATGACCATAATGAGCGAATAATTCTAATAAAACTTCAGTATCGCCGTTAGTTCGAAAACTAACTCCTTTATTTTCTAAATCATTTCTTAATTCCTTAAAATTATAAATTTCGCCATTAAATACAATAGTGTACCTTCCATTATGGGAAGTCATTGGTTGATCTGAGCGTGAATCTAAATCAATAATTGCTAATCTTGTATGAATAAATGAAGTGGAATCATTAATGTTTAAGATACTTGAGGTATCAGGCCCTCTATGTTCCAAAGAATTTTTTATTGAAATAAGAATATCGGGATTTAATTTTTTAGAATCAAAATTTACGATTCCTGCAATTCCACACATTATTTAAATTTTAATGTGAAAAAATAAATTGATTAAGATTTATTTATATAGTTTATTATATTTGTAATGATTAAAAGATTTTTTGATATAGCTTTAATTGCATTATTTTCACCATTAATTTGTGTTTTAACAATTTTCATCTGTATTATTCTCTACTTACAACAAGGTAAACCATTATTGTTTAAACAGGAAAGAATAGGTAAAGACTGTAAAGCATTTACCTTGTATAAATTTCGTACAATGGAAATTACTGCTGAGGAAGATTTTCACAAATCACATTATTTAAATCTAGAAAAAGGAAAAAAAATAGAACCTAATAATTCACCACTTGAGCCAATAAGAATAGAGAATGATGACAGAATAACAAAAATTGGTATGACATTAAGAAAAACTTCTTTAGATGAATTGCCAAATTTACTTAACGTATTGAAAGGAGAAATGTCTCTAATTGGTCCAAGGCCATTAGTTGATTATGAAGCTGAACTGTATGGAGATTATAATTCTAAAAGATGTTCAGTTATCCCTGGAATTACGGGATTAGCACAAATACAAGGAAGATTAGATTTGAGTCTACAAGAAAGATTGTTTTGGGACTTGGAATACATAAAAAATTACAGCTTAAAAGAGGATATAAAAATTTTAATTAAAACTGTGTTCTCAGTATTGTCAAGAAAAGGCGCAAATTAAATTAAATCAAGATATTTTTTAGATATTATGTCTAAATTTGAGTGTTCAGAGTTTAAAGTACTTATATTTTCATAAACTTTACTCATAAATGTTTCATCTTCTATAAAGCTTAAAATTTCATCAAAATTATTTACTGATGGATCAATATTGATCCCTACTTTAAATTTCTCAATAAATTTTGCTAAACCTGAATTAGGATTCGAATACCCAATCAAGATTTTATTCATTTTCAAATAATCAAAAGTTTTACCAGGAAAACCCTCAACAGTTATTTCTGGCGCTAGTGATACTAATGCAAAGGTAGAGTCTTTAACTGCCTCTAATAGTTTGTCTCTAGACATATATTCGTTAATAGATATATCTCTAGATTCATATTGCTTAATTTTGTCATATTCGGTACCTGCTCCGTAAATAGATAATTGATATTCTTTTTTTGATGAATTGAACATTTTTATAAATGACTCTACATTTTGTGGTAATCCTAAATTACCTGTGTAGACTATTTTTTTATTTCTGGGTGGATTTGAAACAACAGGATTTGTAGAAAAATGATAGATAGTAGTAATGTTGTTATTTATATTTCTATTAAATTTAATATATTCATTTAATTCATCTGAATTAACAACAACTCTATCTACAATTTTCATGCAATAGTTATCAATACTTTTAAATACCCTCAATATAAAACTAGAGTTCAATTGATTTAGTTTTTCTGCAATCTCAGGATATAACTCCCAGACAGAATAAATAATTTGTTTTTTTAATATCTTTTTTGCATAAATTGCAATTAAGTTCATAGTTGGTGGATAGCTGAAAATAAATAGTGAGTCATAATTTTTTCTATTTTTTGTTAAATACACAACAGACTTTAAGTGAAAATTAAGCCATTGAATAATTCTTTTTTTATTATCAAATGAACGCTTAGAACTTTTAATGTGAATTATTTTTACATTTTTGAAAGTTGATTCTAAATATTTACCTTTATGAGAAAAAATTTTTTGATCAAAATAAATGCTCTCATCAAAATTATATTGTGGTGATGAAGCTAAAATTCTAATACTAACTCCATTTTGAAAAAATTTTGATGCAATCTCAGCTACAAGTTTTCCAGTAGATATGTTGTCAGGAGGAATTGTTAAAGAATGAAATAAGACTTTTTTCATTCTTTAAAAGAGTTGCTTATGTCAAAAGAATAATCTGAGGGTTTATGGTTTTTAAAATTATCTTTTTGACTTAAATTTATAAGATCATCAACTATGATTTCAGACGAATTTCCATCTCCAAACGGCTGTTTCCAATTTTTATTTTTTAAAGAAACGACTTTCTCGATAATCTTTTCAAAATTGTGTTCTTCTTTAGTTGGGTCAAATTTAATAGAGGCTTGTACATCGTATACTTCAGGTCTTTCAGTTGTGAATCTCATTTGAACGGAAGGTATTCCCAATACACAAGCTTCTTCAACAACTGTACCGGAATCTGTAAGGACGTATTCAGAATTATTTAATAAATACATAAATTCTAAATAGCCTATAGGGTCACAAATTTTTATATTTTCATTTAATTTCATCCCAGATGATTTGTAAATTTCTTGTGTTTTATAGCCCATTGGAAAAATTACATTAGTTTCGTTTATTGAATTGAGTAGTTTAATAATATTTTGAAAACTCTTCTTCTCAAGAATATTCTCTCTTCTATGACAAGTTACGAGAGTATATTTTTCATTTATAAGCGAAATGATTTCATTATTTAAAAACTTATGACCATTTTTTATGTAATCTAAATTTTCATTTATTATATCAACTATTGGATTGCCGGTGACTTTAATAATTTTTTCACTTATACCCTCATTAATGCCTTGTTGTTTGTAATTGTCTAAATATGCATAAATCCTGTCAGATAAATGATCAATTACAGTTCTATATTTTTCCTCAGGCATTCTCCAGTCATATGACCTCATACATCCTTCGATGTGAACAATAGGTATATTATGTTGTGCAGCAGCTATGGAGCCCATCACCGTATTCGTATCTCCAAGAAATACTGCTGCTTTATATTTATGATTTTCAAAATGTTTATATAAATTTTCAATTGTTGAAGAAACAATTCTTGCGTCGTTACCAGTGGTAACTTTAAATTCATAATCTGGCTTCATTACATTTAATTGTCTAAAGAAAGTATCTTTCATGTTGTCTGAATAATGTTGCCCAGACCATATAAAATCAAATGAAATTTTATTCTGATTTTCAAGCAATTTAAGAATTTTGCTTGCTCTAATTACATCAGGCCTAATTCCTAATATAATTGCTATGTCTTTCATTTCAATCTAAAATCATTTCAGTAAATTTCGAATTTGCTAGCTCTAATACATTTTCCTCAACTGTTGGAATTTTTTTATATCCAGCCATTATCCATAATTGTTTATTTAGTTCCTCATTTTTTGTGCGTAAAGTTCTATCAACAACTGTTTGAGCATCAATGTGTTCAATGTCAATATTTTTATTAAAACACTTTTTGAACTCCTCCAATAATTTAGCTTTTGTGATTGTATTACTAGGAATTAAATGTTGAACTTTAAAATTTAATTCCTCATTTATAATAATTCCTTCGAATACTCTTGCAAAATTTAAAGTTGTAACACCATTCCATAAATGATTTTTGAATCCGGAGATTGTTTCATTTTTATTATTTAAAAACCAATTTAACAAGGAGAAACCCTCTCCAGATTCTGGTCCAATAATACTAGACCTTATGATGTGCTTTTGTTCTCCCTGAATCTCTCCAACTACTTTTGACTTTCCATAAACATCTTCAGCATCTTGATATGAAAATTCATCGTAGTTTCCAATTTTTCCTGAATAAACACAATCGGTACCTATTTGATAATATTTAATGTTTTTTTCAGAACAAATTTTTTGTAGGTCTAACGGGAAGTATGAATTTATCATTATTGTTCTTAAAATTGATTCGTTATTGTTTTCATCAATTTTGGGTTTTATGACACCTATACAATTTATAACAACATCGAAATCGTTAATAGTTAACAGTTGATCAAGTGAATTTTTATACTCTTTAGTAATCTCAAAATCTAAAGTACTATCTTTAAAAAGATTATCTAAAAAAGTGTTTTTAGTGCGAGAAGTTACTTTAACATCTAAATCCTCATTATCTTTTAGGTATAAGGAAACCATTTTTCCAAGCATACCATTTGCGCCAAATACTAAAATTTTCTTTTTATTCATATAATTGAGGTGAATAATCTGACCAAGGATCCCAATATTGTGATGGAAATCTGAAGTCATCGTTAATTGAATCTTCTAAATTAAGTGATGAAAAGTAGATTATTTTACAATTTTCTTCTAAATTTATTGCACCATTTGCGTAGCCTGGAGGAATAAATAATAAACCTGAGTTTTGTTCTAATTCAAATGTTTTAGTAATAGTTGACTTTGAAGGGTTCTCCCAATTATCAATTTTTACCGTACTAATTACAAATTTACCTTTAATAACTTTTACTAATTTGGACTCTATCTTATGTCCATGCCATGCCCTAACAGTTCCTTTTTTTGGATTAGAAACTATATAAAATCGTTTAAAGTTACTTAAATTCACTTCGTTATAAAACTCTAAAGAACCTCTGTGATCTTCAGAAAATCCTCTTTTTATTACAGTAGGTTCACTATTAGAAATCATCAACTCAAACCGTACTTTTCTAGAAAATTTTGATTTGAGTATCTATCATGATTTATATTCTTAATTCTATTATTTGATATAAGATCATGAACTTCATCAATTCCTTGAGTTAGATCTATCTTTGATTGAAATCCGGTTTCTTCTCTTAGCTTTTCACTGCTGACTTGATAGTTTCTAGCATCTTGAAACTTCATTGGAGTAGTTGAAATAATTGAGTTAGGTACTTTATCTACAATTTTTTCAGCAATTTCTATAATTTTATAATTTTTGTAATGTAAATTAAAAATTCCTACGGTGTCTGATTCTATTGTATGACTAATAGCATTAGCAACGTCATTTACATGCAATAAAGGCCTCCATTGGTCACCACCAAAAACTGTTAGTTTGCCATCAGTTAATGCTTTCGTAACCAATATATTGACAACTAAATCGAGTCTAATTCTTGAAAATTCATCACTTATTCCAAATAACGTTCCAAGCCTAAAAATTATTGCATTTGAATTCTTAAGATATTCTTCAGCTTGAACTTTAGAAGATGCATATTCAGAAAGAGGATTTAATTGAGAAGTTTCATCCAAAATACCGTTTTGAGCTCCATAAACTGAACATGTAGAAAGAAATACTATTCTACCCGTAAAATTTTCTGAAAGAAACCTTACTGAATCTGAGTTAATTTGAAAAGTTAGTTCAGGATTAATGGAACAAGCGCCATCACCAACTAATGCAGCTAGCCATATAACTGCATCGAATTTTTTAAAGAGATTCGATAATTTCTCTTGTTCTCTTATGTCACCATAAATAAAATCTACATCTTTTCGGTAAGATTCTTCATAAATTAAAGAATCATAAACTGTAACATTATGAGTATTTTTTAAAGCATCAACAATTCCCCCGCCAACATATCCAGCCCCACCAACAACAAGAATTTTCATAATTTAATACTATCTCAAATTAACTGTTTAGAAGATTATTATAAAATTTTTCAAATTCACCAGCTTTATCGTTGATTACAAATGCTTTTTCAACTTTTGTTTTTTGATCAGTTTGAATTTTTGTATAAAGCTCATCGCTACTAAATATTTCTATAAGTTTATCAGCAATCTCATCTGAATTATCTCTATCTACTAAATTTAAATTACCATTATCAACAAATTCATTAAGAGGTGAGATATTTGAACAAACTACTGGTATTCCATTCTCAATTGCTTCAAGAACTATTAAACCAAATCCTTCTGACTCAGATAAAAATAAAAATAAATCAATCTCTGAAAAGAAATCGTCAATATTTTGGTAGCTTTCTTTAAACTCTACAAACTTATTAATCTTTAATTCTTTAGTTTTCTTTTTTAAGCTTTTTTTGTAATTTATATCGTCAGAACCAGCTAAAACCAATTTAAAATTAAACTCTTTTTGCATTAACTTCTCAGCTACATTTAAAGTTTTATCAAATCCTTTCCATGGAAGGATTCTTGCTGCCATTCCAATTGTATTATTATTTTTATTTCTAATTTTATTTTTATTTCTATTTTTTAGATTTATTCCATAATGTATAACTTTTATATTTTTGTTTTTTACTTTCATCCCATTAAGAAGCCAAGACTCAATACTATTAGATATTGCTATCACTCCAGAACTTCTGTTTAAAATAATTTTCCACAAAATGTTAAAAATAAAATATTTTAATTTATTCTCTCCTTTTCTAGTTCCATACTTTGCATGAACTGAAATGACATGTAGAAAAGATGAATTGAAGAATGAAACTAAACCAACAAAAAAGTCGGCCTTAGGTAGATGACTATGTATTATTTTGTAATTATTTTTAGAAACTAATTTATAAAAATAAATAAATGAACTGTTGATATGAACTTTTAAACCAAGAGATATTAGATCCTCGTAAATAGAGCTAGTGCTCTTAAATTTTTCAAAAGCGTATATTTCAATTTCCTTATTAGAGATATGTTTTAACAAATTAAGTATTTGAACCTCTGCACCATCTTGTTTTAAAGTTGGCATCACATATAAGATTTTTTGATTATTTTTCATAAGTAGCTAAATATAAATAAATTATCCAAGAAACAGAATGATTATGAAGTAAGTCACTTGCTAGTCCTAAAATTAACATACTCAATATAGGTATAGCAACTGGGTGATAAATTGTTCTTCTTAAGCCATTATAAGATAATTTTTTTAAAAAAGAGAAAATCATAATTGATAATAGGAATGTACCTAACAGCCCATATTTTAAAACGAAGAACAAATACGAATTATGTGGACCTGTAACTCTCAAGTCCTCTGAAAATTCATCAATATTTCCAATGGAGTTGTTGACAACACCAATTTTGTGATTTCCATTACCAAAGATTAGATCTTGTAATTTTGAACTTGTTAGATAATTTGCTGTAGCTGTTTGCATTTCTAACCTATCAGATATACCTTCTGTTTCTTTTTCTGATGAAAATCTATCTATTAATCCAAAATTTATTGAAATAACTACTGAAATAAATAATGACATTAAAAGTTTTAAATTAAATTTTTCAAATACAATTAAAACAATAACAAAAAAAATTAAAACCAATAAAGAAGACCTAGAGTATGTAAAAAAACAAGCCAAGAAAGATATGATTAGAATAAATGGTTTGTATTTTTCAGAAGAATTAATAAAAGTAAACAATCCTAAAACTACCAACAAATCTCCAAAGCTATTTGGACCTCCTGCTTGGAATCCATTTACTCTTCCTTTTGTAAAGAGCCATAGATTTTCATTTAGACCAATGTTCCAATAATTATATGAATCAGTTCCTAAATTTAAACTAAATAGGTAGCTAAATATTGAAAAAAATGCTAAAAAGTAAAACAATTTTTTTGAGTATTCAAAAACAAGTTCGTTTGAGTTATATTTTATCTCAATAAACACAAACAAATATAATAAAAATCTAATTATTTCAGTATTAAAGCTTCCTGAAGTTAAGAATAAATTTTGAAATATTATGTATATCAAAAATAAAAAAAGATAATTTACTTCTTTTAAGTTTTCTAATTTATAATTTTTTCTATCTAAAACAAACAAAATAAAAAAAATTAAGACTGGAATATCATCAAGTTGAATAAATCTAACGCCCAAATCAATATGAGGTAAAAGAGGTAGTAAAAATAAAAAAAATATTTTGTTATCTATAAACTTTAATAAAAGGTTTTTCATTTAATAAATTTTGTCTTTACTAAATAATATAAAGCCTCTAATGCAATCGATTTTGACATCTTGGATTTTCCTAAATTTCTTTCATAAAATGTTATCGGAAATTCTTCAATATTTAATCCTTTAGATATGAAGAGATATGTCATTTCAATCTGAAAAGAATAACCATTAGATTCAGTATTTAAGAATGGTACTTTTTCAAGAGCTTTTGTTGAGTATATTCTAAATCCACTTGTCATATCATTTATCTGAGAATTCAGCATTTTTTTAGCAAGTTTGTTTGCAAATAGAGACAACAGCTTTCTTGAATTGCTCCAACCTTCTGTACTTCCACCAGTAATGTATCTACTTCCAATTACTAAGTCAAAATTTTCTTTTGATTTAAACATAGATGTTAAATCATCAAAAGAATGGGAAAAATCAGCATCCATTTCAATTACATATTCGTATTGGTTATTTATTGCCCATTCAAATCCTTCTCTGTATGCAGAACCCAATCCTTCTTTTCCATTACGTTTAATCAAATGAACAAAATTGTTTTGTTTTATAAAGTTTTCAACTAATTCATAAGTTTTATCAGGCGAGTTATCGTCAATTATTAAAACATCAAATTGTGAATTTATGAATTGAGATAACATTTTTAAGATATTTTGAGCCTCATTGTAAGTGGGAATAATTACTAAATTTGGATTTAGAAAACTCATCTAGCTTATTCTAATTAAATTAAAAAAAGAAGTTATAAGTTATTTTTTGTTAAAAAAGCATAAAAACTTATTAATATTGTAAAGGTGAATTTATTAGTTACAGGTGCGTCGGGTTTTATCGGATTTAATTTATCAGAATACTTACTCAAAAACACAGATTTTAAAATTTATGGCGTTGATTCACTCAACAATGCTTATGACAATAAAATAAAGAATTTAAGAACTACAAAATTAAGCTCTTTTGAAAAATTTCAATTTTACAATTTAGATTTATCTAGTGAAGAATCTTATAAAGAATTAAAAAATTTGGAAATATCGTGTGTTGTTCATTTGGCTGCTAGAGCGGGAGTTAGACAAAGCTTTTTAGAGCCTAAAAAATATATCACTGATAACGCTATTTCTACAGCAAATTTATCAAACTTTATTAAAAATATGAAAATTGAAAAATTTTTGATTGCTTCAACTTCATCAATATATGGAGATAGTGGAGAAAAGAAAGTTAAAGAAGAAAAAAATGAAAAATACCCTCCTCCATCTGTTTATGCAGCCACAAAACTCTCAGGAGAATTGTTAGCAAAAACTATTCTCGAGGGATCGAATACTTTTATTACGATACCTAGATTTTTTACTGTTTATGGTCCTTATGGAAGACCTGATATGTCAATTCTTAGGTTTATACATTGGATATACAGTGGTGAAGAAATTTTATTATTTGGAGATGGAGAACAAAAAAGATCTTTTACATATATTGATGATGTTATATCTGCTTTAAATCTTTTAATTAAATCAAATGAGAATAAAACATTCAATATTGGTTCAAATTCTCAAATTAGTTTAATAAATGTAATAAAAAAAATTGAAACTACGCTCAATAAACAAGCAAAAATTAAACATCTTCCTAGAGCATTAAAAGATGTTGATGTTGTAATTCCTGATTTAAGTAATATGGAGTCATTAGGTTGGGAACCAAAAGTAGATTTTGATGAAGGACTATCCAGAACTATAGACTGGTATTTAGAAAATAAAGAGTTTCTTAAAAACTTAAAATATGTATATGACTTTGAAAAATAATTTAAATAAGGTAGTTATCACTGGAGGTGCTGGTTTTATTGGTTCAAATCTAGCAAGACATTTGTTTGAACATGGAACAAATGAAATTTTAGTAATTGATGACTTATCTACTGGTGCAGAAAAAAACTTAGAAGGGTTGAAGGGAATCAATTTTGTAAACTCAAGAGTTGAAGATTTAAATAATCTAGAAGAATTATTAAAAGACTATGATTTTTGTTTTCACTTGGCAGCTGGAGTTGGGGTTAAATATATCATGGAAAATGTCAGCAAGGCTTTAAATACTAATATTGAAGCAACTCATAAAATCTTTTCAGCTTGTTCTAATTTAGACATACCAATACTGATTACCTCAACATCCGAAGTCTACGGAGTCTCTGAAGATAAGATATGGACTGAGGAATCAAAAAGTTTATTAGGTCCACCGACTAAGTTAAGATGGTCATATGCTACATCAAAGCTAATTGATGAGTTTATGGCTTTAGCAGAACATAGCGAAGGAAGGCTGAATCCAATAATTGTTCGGCTGTTTAATATTATTGGACCAAATCAAAGCTCTGAATTTGGAATGGTTGTTCCTAAGTTTATCGAAGCTGCTTTACAAAATAGAGATATAACTATTCATGGAACTGGAAATCAGACTAGATCCTTTACTTGGGTAGGAGATGTAGTTAACTATTTTAGATTACTTGCTTTAAAAGAGCCTTTTGGAGAAATCTTCAATATAGGTCAACCCGAAGAAATAAAAATAAAAGATTTAGCCTCATTGATAATTGAAAAAACTGGCTCAAATTCAAAAGTTAAGTTTATAACTCACGAAGAAGAGTATGGTAAAGCATTCGAAGATCCTATGAGAAGAACTCCGGGAATTGACAAGATAGTTAACTTAACCAATGTATTTCCTTCAAAAAAACTAGATCAGATGCTTGATGAAATAATAAAATTTAAATTAAAAAATTAATTTATGAATATCCTTATAATAGTAGGCATCTTTCCGCCTGACATAGGTGGGCCTGCTACATTTGTACCTTTAATAGGAAATAAATTATCAGATAGAGGGCACTTTGTAGAGGTGATTTGCTTATCAGATGAATTAAATATAAATAATAAATTTAAATTTTCTGTACATAGGATAAAAAGAAGACAAAATTTAATAATTCGTTGGGTAAAAACAATTCTTAAAATTGTTAAACTATCATTTAATAAAGATCTCATATTTGTAAATGGTTTACCTATGGAAAGTTATTTAGCAAATATCGTTTTAAGAAAACCTGTAATACGAAAAATTGTAGGTGATTGGGCTTGGGAACGAGGAAGAAACAAAGAACTCACAAATGATGCTTTTGATGAGTTTCAAAAAAATAGACATAATTTACATCTAGAAATAGCAAAATTTTCTAGAGGATGGACTTCAAAAAAAGCTGATTTAGTGATTACACCCTCAGAACATCTTAAGTCGGTTGTTAATGGTTGGGGTGCCAAAAATGAAAATATCAAAGTAATTTATAACGGTACAGACATAAACAATGAGCTACAAGAAAGACAAAACAGTAAGAATAACATCTTAACTGTTGGAAGATTGGCACCATTTAAAAACATTGACAAAATAATTAACGCAATAAAAATTTTAAATAAAGGTACAAATCAATTTCTACTCTACATTGTTGGTGATGGGCCAGAAAAAAAATCTTTAAAAGCTCTCGTTAAAAGTCTAGAACTAGAAGATTCTGTAATATTTACTGGACAATTAGAAAAAAATCAATTATCTGAATATTACAAAAAATCTAATATCTACATCCAAGCTTCAGGATATGAGGGCTTGCCTCATACTTTACTTGAAGCAATAAGCTTTAACCTTAGTATCGTGTCAACACCTATTGGTGGTACAAATGAAATTTTAGAAGATGGTAAAAATGGTTGGATTATTGATTTATTTGAGGGGAAATATCCAAAGGAAGAGTACATTGTTGAAAAAGTTTTACACATTGTTAACAATTATGAAGAAGATAAGTTAAAAAAAGCTAATGCACAAAAATTACTCGAGAAAAAATTTAACATCATTGAAAATTTTAATGAATATATTAACGTTATAGAAAATTTTAATAAATGAAAAGCAAAGAAAATCTTTTACTGCTTGGAACTACTAGTTACGGAGAAAAATTATCAAAAAGTAATCAAAATAAGTTTAATGAACTAAATAGTGAATTTAATGTTTTCGTTTTCACTTTAGGCAATAGCTCGAAGACAAAAATATTTTCAAACGTAACTATTAAATATACAAAAAAACCAAAACTTTTATATTATCAATACTTAAAATTTTATTTTCTTAACTATCTTAAATTAAAAAAATTTATTATTAGAAACAATATAAATATCGTGTCTTCGAGAGATCCAATAACAGCATTGTTGCCAGTTCTAATTAGAAAATTTTCATCTTTAAATTTTAAAATTATTTTAGAAAACCATGGAGATTTTAAAGCACAGCTCTTGCAACAAAGGAATAATTTTATTCTTAAAAAGTTAAGTTTTTTAATAGATTTATTTACAAAATTCATTTTAAAAAATATAGATATTTTAAGAGGCGTAAATATTCAAAATACAAACAAATTTCTAATAAATAATAGTGAAGTCAAATTTTATAATTTTCCAGCATGGGTTGATAACGTAATTTTTTATAATAAAAAACTTCATAAAAGAAAAAATTTACTTTTTGTTGGTAATGTAATTGAACGAAAAGGAGTATATTTTCTTATAAAATCACTAAAGCAATTCTTGCTTGATAACAAAGAAATTCATTTTTTCATCGTTGGAGCTCAGCCTGATAAAAATTACTTTCAAAAGTGTGTTAAATATATCGAAAGAAACAATTTAGATAATAGTGTTTCTTTTTTTCCTGAAAAATCATCTGAAGAAATCAGTAATTTAATGAATGAGGCAAAAATTTTATTGATGGCAAGTACATCTGAAGGATTGCCAAGAGTTTTAATAGAATCTGGCCTTTGTGGTCTTCCAGCTATAGCTAGCAATATAGATGGAATTGAAAATCCTTTTTCTACAGAAGGCGGCACATCAACGTTTAATATTTTAAACAATGATGAATTCAATAAATTAGTATATAAAATATACTTTGATGACAAACTTTGGAATAAAAAAAGTATTAAATCCGAAAAATTGTCATTAAGACTATCTGGTCAAAGAAACTTTGTAAATAATTGGAAAAAATTAGTGGAATTAATAGATGAATAGACTTTTAATTCTTAATTTAAGTATTGACAGTAAAAATACTTCTTTAGCTTTTACACAAGATTGGATAAATTCACTATCAAATAAATATGATTTCATTGATGTTTTAACTCTTAGATTGGGTAAAGAATTTACAATCAATGAAAATGTAACAATTCATTTTGTAAATAAACACAATGAAAAAAAATCTAAAATATTTCAATTATTTAAATTGGTTAAATTATCTAAATCAATTGTTAGTCAAAATGATTATTCTCACTGTTTTGCACACATGGCTCCAATGCAACACTTAATAATTAAACCTTTCCTTTTTAGAAAAAAAATAAAATCTACCCTGTGGTTTACTCATTCAGGACCACGTTTTGGCCTGAAATGGATAATTTTGTTACTTTCTTCATTTCTTGCAAATAATTTAGTAACCGCGTCAAAAAACTCATTTCCTTTTAAAATTAAGAAAAGACAATACATAGGTCACGGTATTAATACAAAAAGTTTTTTTAATAAAAGAGTTAATTTTAGACTTAAAAAAATAATTGTTTTAAGTAGAATTTCAAAGTCAAAAAACATTGATGAAACTTTAAGTAGCTTGCTATTAGCTGACAACTTCAATAATTTAATTATCGATGTTGTAGGTGGACCTTTAAATGAAAAAGACAAAGTGTACTTAAATTATCTAAATAATAAATATAGTAAATATCCAAATATTTCATTCTTAGGTAGAAAATTACACTCAGAATTACCTGAATTACTAAAAAAATATGACATTAATATAAACAATGCCAAAGAAGGTTTTTTTGATAAATCTGTTTTAGAAACAGTGTCTGCTGGATTGATCAATTTATACAGGTCAAGTGACTTTGATTTTCTGTACTCAATAAAATTTGTGAAATATTTAAAATTCAACAATCAAAACCTTCATCAAAAGATAAATAATTTACAAAAACTAGATAGTGAAGAAGTATTATTAGAGATAAATAGTTCTCAAAATTTTGCAAATGATCATTCACTTGAAAATATCACAAATAAACTTTATAAAATTTTTAATTAATTTGACTAATAACCCAGCTAATAGTTTCTTGGAGTCCCTCTTCAAGTCCCACTTTAGGTTGCCAATCTAATATCTCTTTGGCTTTGGTGATATCTGGTTTCCTTTTTAAAGGATCATCAATTGGTAACTCTTTAAATTCAATTTTTGAACTTGAGTTAGTCAATTTGATTATTGTTTCAGCTAGTTCATTAATGGTTATTTCGAGAGGGTTCCCTATATTAAAAACCTCACCAGAATTTGATTCTAAAGCCTTAATAATTCCTTCAACTGTGTCAGTTACAAAACAAAAACTTCGAGTTTGATTACCATCGCCGTATACTGTAATATTTTCATTTTTTAAAGCTTGGTATATAAAATTTGTTACAACCCTTCCATCATTAAGTTTCATTCTTGGGCCATATGTGTTGAATAACCTAACAATTCGAGTATTAAGATTATGAATATTGTTGTAGCTAGTTACACACGCTTCTGCAAACCTTTTAGCTTCATCGTACATACTCCTTGGTCCGATTGGATTGACGTTCCCCCAGTAAGTTTCTTTTTGAGGAGATTCTTTAGGGCTGCCATATATTTCTGATGTTGAAGTTAACAAATATTTAGCTTTTTTGCTTTTTGCAAGACCTAAAGTATTGATCGTACCAATACTTCCTGCTTTTAATGTATTTATAGGAAATTGTGAATAAGCCTTAGGAGACGCAGCACTTGCTAAATGCATAACAATATCTAAGTCTTCTGTTAACTCAATATGATTTTGAACATCATGATTTAAAAACTCAATGTTGTTGTCTTCAATATGTTGACTAATATTAGCCTTATCTCCAGTAAGTAAATTATCAAGTACAAAAATCTTATGATTTTTTTCAACTAAACTGTCAACAATATGAGATCCTAAAAAACCTGCACCACCTGAAATTAGTATATTCATTTATCATCCCACATTTGCCACAACATAGAATTTTCTAAATTATTAATTTCAAATAACAATTTATTTCTATTAGCTGACTTCTCGGGAAACATCTGGACATAAAGTGAATTGTCAAGTAGTTCATCAATTCCTTTTATCACCCTAACATTCTCTGGTATATCTACTTCATCTTCGTAAATATATACATTTTTAGTTTTGTTATTCAAAATTTCAAATACTTTGATTGAAGGAGAATCTCTTAAATCATCAGTATTCTCTTTAAAAGGTGCTCGAATTAAAATTATGTTTTTCAATTCATTATTTTGAGAAATTTCTAACAATTTATTTGAAATCCAAATTTGTTGATTTTCATTAGATTCAACAATTTTATCTATTAATGGAATATCAAATTTTGACGAATATGTATTAATAATTTCGTTTACATCTTTAGGAAAACAAGACCCTCCCCATCCTGGTGAAGGTCGAAAATAATTTAGACCAATTCTGTTATCTAATCCAATTCCTCTAATAGCATCACCTGGATTTCCACCTAAATCTGAAATAAGCCTGTATGCTTCATTTACATACGAAAGCCTCATAGCTAGATAAGTATTTGACAAATATTTTATAATTTGAGAACTAATAGAGTCTGTCACAACTATTTCGCACTCAAAATCATCATAAAGTAATTTACATCTGTCAATTGCTAAGTTATTAGTACCTCCAATTACTATTCTATCAGGATGAAAAAAATCATAAATTGCTGAACCTTCTCTTAAAAATTCGGGATTAAAGATAATTTGAGTAAAATCAATCCCTTCATCTACACATATTGTCTCAATAACATTGCTTTGAATAGTTGACTTGATACATATAGAAAAATTTTGATTAAATGATTTCAATGTGCTCAAGACACTTTGGATATACAAAGTATCTACTTTGCCAATCTCATTGGATGGTGTTTGAACGCAAACGAAAACAAATTCTGTATCATTTGACATTGCATCTTCGTAATTATCAAAAAAGTTAATATTAAGCTCTTTATTATTAAGAAATTCTTTTAATTCAGGTTCGTAAAATGTAGGCCTTCTATTACTAAGTTCGTTAATTATATCTTTGTTAAGGTCGACCACATTAACTTTATTACCTAATTTTGCAAACCCAAGTGCTGTTATTAGACCAACATATCCAGCGCCAACAACTAATAAATTCATCAAATCTAATTTTACATAAAACTAAAACTTAAATTTTGTTTAATATTGAATAAGAAAATATGTTATTTTATTTATCACATTGGGATTGGGTACTATTTAAATCAAGATTAGACATTGCAGACAATCTTCGAGCTGATGGCTTTTACATTAGCTCAATTACTCCAACTAAAAAATACAGAAATTCTATCTATAACTCTTTTCATAACCATTACGAGTGGAAAATAGATAGAAAAAAAATTTTAGATTTTTCAGGAGTTTTCAAGTTAAAAAATATTATTAGAAATATTGATCAAAATGATATTCTTCATATATTTACTTTGAAATCAGGAATTTATTATGTTCTAGCTTCTATTTTTCATCAAAGGAGGTATAACGTAATAATCTCAATTACCGGCTTAGGTTTCTTATTTTCAAGAAACAAAATTATAAAGATAGTTAGATTATTAATTAGGCCAATACTAATATTTTTATTCAATAGCAAAGTAGATTATTTAATTTTTCAAAATAAACAAGATTCAAATTTTTTTATTAAATATATAAAATTTAAAAATAAAACAGCGATTATACGAGGTAGTGGAATTAACACTACAAAGTTTGAATTGAAAGAAAAAAATTATCAAAAAGAAGAAATTAAAATTTTAATGTGTAATAGATTGCTTAAAGATAAAGGAATTGCAGAATATTTTGAGTTATCAAAGAAATTAAGAAATTTAAAAAATTTAAATTTTTATTTAGCTGGTGAAATTGATCCAGGAAATCCTGCGTCATACAAAAAGGAAGATATTGAAGAATTAATTTCTATTAATAACGTAAAATATTTAGGAAATTTAGATGTAGAAAAAAAATTAAAGGATTTTGATGTCCTAATACATATGTCTTCGCATGAAGGCTTACCAAGGATAGTTTTGGAATCAATGTATGTAGGCTTAACAACAATTTCAAATAATTTACCTGGGTTGAATGAAATATTTGATAAAAACGACAACTTATATTTAATTGAAAATAATTACTTAGATGGCTATGTAGAAGTTATTAACAACCTAGCTTTAAGTAATGTTGAGGAAAAAATAAATTATTCTAGAAAAAAAATTACAAACAAATTCTCTACAGATTATATATACAATGAGTTTAAAGCAATATATGAATCTATAATATGAGAAGCGACTTCCAACTTTCCATATATCTGGCACTCTTTGTAGCAATTTCAATTTCCTTTTTTTTAAATTTTGCTTCTCTAAGATTTATTAAAAATAATTTCTCAAAATCCAAAAAAAATGAAAAAAGACTTTCAAGCAAAAACATACCTACTTTTGGTGGAATTGCTATGTCTGTATCTTTTTTTGCTTCAACAAGACTACTCGGAGAGGTAGAAAGTGAAATTTTACAATTAGCCTTCTTTGCAATTTTTATTACACTCATCGGTCTCTTAGATGATATATACAATTTAAATTGGAAAGCTAAATTTATCCTTCAAGTAATTGCAATAGGCATACCAATTTTTACTCTAGAAATTTATTTACAAATAGAAGCGTTGTTTAATTTAAATTACAATAATTTACTAAATTCTTTTGTTTCTATTTTTTGGATTTTATTAATAGTAAACTCACTTAATTTTTTGGATAATATGGATGGTCTTGCTGCTACTGTTTCCATTTTTATAGCAATTTCACTATCTTTATTAAGCTACACATCAAATCAATTTAGATTAACTGATATTTGTATTGTTTTATTTGGTTCTATTTTAGGATTTTCATATTTCAATTTTCCAACAGCAAAACTGTACATGGGAGATTCAGGGAGTTTGTTCATTGGATACTGCTTAGGTTTTATAAGTATATTATTTACATGGAACAGTGAAGTTCATAGTTTTTGGAATTTACCGGTTCCACCAGTAATACTTTTCTTTTCAATTCCACTTATAGATTTTGTGACTGTAGTCTTGTCAAGATTGAAATCTGGTGTTTCGCCTATGACAGGAGGCACTGATCATATTTCACACAGATTGCTTAATATAGGCTACTCAATCAATAAAGTTTTATTAAGCTTTGCGATATTTTCTATATTTATTTTTCTAATAACCTTAACAATTTTGTTTACAAATCAAATTATTAGCACCATTGCTTTTTTAATTTACTTTGTAATTGTCTTAATAACATTGACATATTTTCAAAAATTA
>Ga0255784_10000512_pt1 | contig 31118 bp, 54 predicted proteins | sample 101ome_14_FD_179982 | JGI IMG/M metagenome (GOLD analysis project Ga0255784, IMG submission 179982) | Coastal salt marsh microbial communities from the Groves Creek Marsh, Skidaway Island, Georgia - 101403AT metaG (version 2) | ecosystem: Environmental > Aquatic > Marine > Intertidal zone >...
GCTCCGTAGATGTCTAGTCGAATCTGTAAAGAAATTCCCCCCACAAACCCCCCAATATTTTCAACCACCGCTGTAGAGCCCCCAAGAACTTTTTTAATTAAAAGTTTAAAAGTTTTTTTAATTAAAATTTAAAGATTTATGGGGGTTATAAAAATGGGGGAGAAATGTAAGTGATTGATTAGCAAGGGTTCCCCCTTTTTGGCGGGGTGTAATTTGCTAGAATTTTTAATTAAAAGTTTAATAATTTTTTTAATTAAAAAAAGGGGTTTAAAATTGTTTTAAATTTAATTAAAAAAAGCCCCAGCAATAAATTCAGTTTCATTTTATTTTTAATTAAAATTTTTTTCTTGTTTGGGGGGTTGTATTTTCGGCGGGCACTGCAGTGTATTTTTTTAGCTAGCCAGGTACTAACATGTTACAGTGTGCACTAGATATTATTTCCCCTTTACAAATTTAATTTGTCTCGAATTTCACTAAGGTATTTTTTAAAAGAGCTTGCAAGTTATTTGTGTTCTTGCACTTTAATCACCAGCTGATTGTGGTGTTGGGCTTTTCACTTTTGTCGTATATGTGATACCCCTCTATATATAAAACGACTAGATATTAAAAACGTTACAAAAATCATAAAAATAATTTTAAAAAAAATTTAAATCTTGTAACGTTTTTAAAAACCTATGTATTGCCATATATCTATTATACGTTTTTTGCTGTTAAATATTACACAATATTTGTAACGTATTTGGTTCATAATTTTTAACGGCGTTCAGGTTTCGCGGGGCTATTGATATTTTTTTAATTAAAAGGTATACGATATTTATATAATATTTTCAGAAAACTTTTTTATTATTTTTCCGAAAATGTTTTACTTTTTTCGTATACCCCCTAATCCTATTTTTTTACCATCAGGAATCTCCTGAGCCCGGGCCTAATAAATGGGTGAATATATTTTCGGAAAAAGCGGCAAAAAAAAAAGGGGCAACTATTAGTTAGCTGCCCTTACTATGATAACAAAAAATAAAACTATTTTGTATAATGAAAAATGAAATACTAATATATATTGTTTTTTAAACAATGTAAAGTATAGACAAAAAAAAGGGGGGAAGCAACTAAGCTTCCCCCATCAGCTAAAACCAATGGAAACATTTTAACCGAATTCTCTTTTCAATTTTTCGTATTGTCTTTTTCTTTCTTCTTTATCTTTTTCTTCTTGTTTAATCTTTCTGTTATGCTCAGCGATTTCAGACTTCAATTTAGAAATAGCTTCTTGTGCTAATTCATTAAAAGCTAAAATTGCTTTAATAACATTTTTAGAAAATGATTCTGAGTATGACAAACAACCAGAAAGCATATCAATAGGTCTATCTACTTCTGGTCCATTTGGGTGTTGATGGGATTGAGAATAGAAATATCCATCACCTTTCTTTCTGTTACGACCTTCTACATAGCGAATTTTTACAACGTCTTTATATTTTGAAACTCCGTTTTTGGTTTCACAACGTTCATTCACTACTTGAAAGTGAAAAGTTCTGGTATCTGCATCGCGTTGTCTATTTTCGTTTTCGTGAATTGTAACTACAATTCCTTCGTGAACATATTTATCAGATAGATAAATATCAGTTACTTCACAGCTTTGCATATATGCTCTACCTTTTAGGTTGTTTTCATCTATCCATTTTTGGACAGGTTGATTAAATCTCCATTTAGAATCAGATTCAGGAAATACCTTAACATCACTTAATCTGTACTCTCTTAACTCTTTGTTTTTTGTTTCCATTGTTTTTATTTTGTTAATATATTATTTGTTTAATAATCTTTTTAACTCTTGTGGGTCTGTATAAGCTAAACGAATTGCGTTTGCTATTGCAGGTACAACTGATTCAGAGTCTTCCAACCATTCGTCTTGATGCCAGTAAACTATTTCTTGTGCATCATAGGGGCCGTCATTATTTGAATGAATATCGTATATCCCAATATAATCATCTCCTATTTCTACTTTCATTTCCATAGTATTATTATTGTTTAATTTTTTAATACGTTACAACATTTGCATTGTTTGTTCAAATAGTTCTTCTACGTTTGGTTTGTTAGGTTTAGTTTCTATACTTTTTGCAATAGAATGTTTTATTCCTTCAACAAATGTTGGCTCTTTTATTAGTAATATTTTACTAGGTGAAGTCCAAGTTTCTTCTACTCTTATTTGGCCTTGTATTTCGAATGGTCTTTTAATGTATACTCTATTACCTTGCACTCTATCTATTTTAACAAACATTATTGTTATGCCGTTTGATTTCCAGTGAGTAGTTAATACCATAGCGTATTGTCCTTCTTGTATTTCTCTATCTAATTTATCTTTCATAATATTGGTATTGTTTAATTTTTTAATACGTTACAAATTTTAATATACTCTATGCTCTTTTCAATTTCTTCATGAGTCATTCCCAAATCTTCTTCGGTTGTTTCGTCTATATTTGCGAGCAAGAAGTTTAGTGCGTATTCTATAATTTTTGATTTTTCCATTTTTATTTAGGTTAAATAAGATACTGAAACAATATATTCTGAATCCCTTTCCATTATTTGATATTTAAAACTAGATGAAAAGCTGCCATGACAAAATTCGTCTATATGTTCTAAGGTTTCTTCAATTTTAGTTTTATCTTTTAAATCTTTATTGTATATATTATCCACTAATCTTTCTGCCTCTGTTTCAAACCCCTCTATTACTGCTAAAGATATTGGGTTTCCATTTTCATCATCTTGTTCACTCATTTCCCAATATTCATCACCATTATCTCCATTGTAGTCGCTGTCTAAATCAAACAATTCAACTAATCCTTCTTTTATATTGTTTTTATCAATAGTAAAAGTTTGTAAATTCATTTGCGAATATCCCATAATCTATTTTTTATATAGTTATTGTTAATTATTTTAATACGTTACATTTTACCAAGATGATTGATAAAAAACAATTTCTTTATCCCAATCTGTTTTGTTTATTGTTTCTTCTAAAATTCTAATAGTGTTTTTAATATCATCATAATAGTATTGGTCGTAATTTGTTCCGCCAAAAAAGAAACCACTTGCAGTAGGTAAAGCTTTTTCGGGGTTTTCTTTTTTATTTACAACTTGATAACAAGTTTCCAACAAATCTTCTAATTGTTCTTGTGTTACTTCTGTTAGTTGACACTCGTCTATTCCGTCTTGACATTTTTCAACAAACCAATTATGTATATGGTTTGCTTTTCGCCAATAACCGACTTCTTCTTTAATGGTCATATATTTAAAGCTTTCTCCTTTTATATGTACAGCTTCATCAAGTTGTTCTATTCCTTCAATTTCTGGGCATAGTTTTTTAAGACCACCTTCTTTATCATATTCTTCAACACTCCAAGGAAGTGCATTATTTGCTTTTGCATAATCTTCTACTTGTAATTCTTTTACTCTTTTTGTTTTTGTTAAATACATATCTAATCCCATAGCTTATAATTTTAATGTTTATAATTGTGTTATTGCTAATAATTTTAATACGTTACAAATTGTTATAATTTTTTATAATTAAAAACTATTCCCCATGCACCTCCAGTCTAACTTTAGGTTTCCGTTTTTTATTTCATCATAAAAATATCTATCCATTGAGTTCATGTGTTTATCTAAAAACATTTTTCCTAATTGCTCACATACTTCTAAATCTTTACCTTCCGTACTATCCAATTTAATTTTCAAGCTCCAAAGAATCATAGATATATCAACAACAAAACCCCCAAAAGGTGTTATATAATTTGGGCATACATCTTCTATTTCATTATCGTACTTCCATTCAAAATGTTTTTCATCAATAGCATAAGAAACTATTAAGTCGGCTCTATTGTCAAACTTTTTCCAAACAAATGAATTTTTTACTTCATCAATTAATACTGTTTCAATTACATCATAAAGAGATTCTACTGAATAATTCATATTTACAATTTTTAATTAATACATACCATATACGATTCAAGACCCGGAATATAACATTTTTATTTATATTTTTTTTCACCTGTTATAGAAGCTGCTTACAGGCTGCAACCAGATAAACATCTCCGCTGCTGCGGCGGTCCACCTGGTTTACCAGAAAGGTAAAAATTTAACAATGGGGGTATACGAAAAATATAGGTTATTTTCGGAAAGGGGGTATATTTAATTAATATTAATGCTTTTTTTAATTTATTTTTTAGTTTTTCCGAAAATGTTACAGAATTATCGTATACCCACTAATCTAAAAAATAGGGTTGACTGGTAAACCAGGCCGCAGCTTCCAGGGGACCAGTGCTGCAGATTTTATAAATAAAAAAAGGTCGACATAATTAACATGCCGACCTTTTTATAACCTTTTATAAACTTTGACAATTCAAATATACATCATATTTTTTTACTTTGCAAAAAAAAAGCTAACATTAATTGTTAGCTTTTATGTAATTGTCACTCATAATAAAAATTACTCGTGTATTCTTCCAGTTTCAACAAACCTTTCTAAATATGGTAATAGTTCAGCTACTTGCTCTCTATTTAAGTGCATTCGGTAAACATTAACATGATTTACTCCAAGCCATATTTTATCTTCTTCTGCAGAAGAGCTCATTTGCAAAGAACATTCAACTCCGTAAGTGTCTTCAAATTCTGTAATTTCAAATCCTCTTTGTGTTTTAGAATCTTTCATCTTATAATTAATTTTTAACTATTAATACTTTTTTTTAGTTTAGTTAATGCTCTTTTGATTTTAACTCTACAAAAGTTTTCTGTTTTTTTAGTTTTCTTTGATATTTCTCTATAACTTAATCCTTCGGTATATCTTAAATCAATTAGTTCAATTTCAATTTCATCTAATTCTTTAAGTGCTTCTTTTAGTATTGTATTATTTTGAGAATTAGTTTCTTTATTAATAATTTGTTGTTCGGGATTTCCCAAATAATCTTTTATTACTAAATTTGATTTTTGTTCTTCTTGTTTAAAGTTATTATCTATTGATAGTAAGTTTTTTTCAAATTTAGTTTTTAGATTTCTTTTGCTATCTATAAAAGTATTTTTAGCAAGTTTATTAATCCAGCCACCAAATTTGCCACTACCATTCTCTACACTATATTTGTGTATTACTTCATTTACTTTCATCATTACATCAGAAGTTAAATCTTTTGCTTTTTCTACATCTCCATTAAATAGATAAGTCATTTTAGTTAAGATTTCGTCATAATACTTTTGATATAACATTCCAAATGCTTGGTTGTCTCCTGCTTTGATTTTTGATATAATCATAATATCGTCTAAATCTTTTTCGGTAAAACCTTTTTGTTTCGCTATTTCTATTTCTTTGTTCATAATATTAGTATTGAGAATTATTTTAATGTGTTACAATTTTTTCATTTATCTAATCTAAATCCAACACACACTGGAAATCTAGGTAGCCCGTCATCAGTTTCTTCGAAGTATCTAATTTCAGCTGTTTTGCCAATATAGTTTTGTTTGTTTGTTAACAAATCTTTTCTTTCGTCATGTGATAGTCTTGCTCCACTTCTAAAAGTTCTTCCATCTTCCATCTCTAACACTGGGACACCCCACTCACTTCTTTGTTCAGCTGGTACAACGTCTATTAGTTTAACAGCAATATCTTTGAAGTCTTTATATTTTAACAAGTTAGAAGAACGACCATTAACTTTGTAGGGAGCGTTTCCATGTCTTACTATACTTCCTTCATATCCTTCAGATATAAATTGTGAATGATATGTATCTAGTTCTTCTTTGCTGGTAATTTTATATGTAGGTACAACTACTATTTGTCCTGCTTCTTTAGAAATTTCTTTTAGTTTTTCATATCTTTCTTTGAATCCATCTTCTAGTATGATATCATAAACATGAAACTTAACTTCTTCACTGGCCCCTGGTCTATACTTTTTAATTAATTTCATATTCTCTTGAAATGTTTTACCATGGGCATATAGTTCTCCATCAATTAAATCTCCTTTAAATTTTTCTTTAAGTTCTTTTTCGATATGTTGCATTGTATCAATTAACTTTCCTTTTCTAGAAGTTAGTTGACCTTTTATATTTAATGCTCTCATACCATCTAGTTTAGGTTGAACATACACATCACCTGTCCAATCTATTTTTTTAACTTCTTTATCAAATGACTTTGCTAACATAGGGAGAACAACTACTGTATTGTTACACTCCTCTAATGTTTCAAAATAACCTTCATCAATTTTAGTTTTCCATTTTGCTTCAGCTTCTAGTATAGCTTGTTGTTCTGGGGTTGTTTCGTTTGATTTTCCTATATTTTTTGCTTTACAAGTTTTTCTATGTTCAATAGGGCTATCAGTTTCTAACAATCCTGATATTTGTACAAGTTCTGAACCTTCAGCTTTTACAGTTAAAAATCTTTGCTTTCCTTTGCTGTCTAATTTATATATTGTTTTCTCCATGTTCTTTATTTAGTTTATACAAATACAGTTAGCTTCTACATTTGTCCCCTCTGTGCTTGAGAAATCATTACAACTCTCGTCATAATGACCTAAACCAGCATCACAGTATACTCTATGAAATCCATTGCCTTCATCGTCTTGAGAATATACTAAAGGTAAGTCTAGTGCTTCAGGGTTTTCTTTTGCTATAGAATTTAATCTTTGAATTAGTTCTCTTAATGTTTTTTGTTTTGTCATTTTTTTGATTTTAAAGTTAATGTCTTATTATAGTATTGTATTTTTTTTAAAAACGTTACAAAATATTAAAATTTATTTTATTTCATACACTTTATTATTCATCATCAATACTAATGATAAACTTTTTCCATTTAGCTTTTCTTCAGTGTCTTTGTATACGAATGAATCAAATTTGTAAGGGTTATAGTAAATCTCTCTAGCTAAACCCTCTCCCTCAAGAACTTTTTGAAACGCTTCTAGGTGAGTCTTATTTTTTACCACCTCATATTTCACTGGTGTTATAAAAGCATGGACGTTTTTTCTTTTTTCTTTTAAAACTTTTTGTCTCCCTGATTCCATTACTTTAAAAGTAACATCTGTTAATAGCATTGTATTTGCTCTATCTATAACTCTGTAACCTTTTTTTTCTGGTAGGTATCCTTGAATCGAAAATGTTTGTTTGTGCAAATTTCTATATATTTTATATCTTTTCATAATACTGTTATTGTTTTTTTTTGTAAAAAGTTACAACTCCTCAGGATTAAAATTTCTAGCCATCTCTAATAAAGTCTCTTTATCTGTTAGTGGTAATTGATAGTTTGATTTTTGCTCAGCTCTTACTTTATTACATTGTCCCATTAACCATAATGTATTAATTTCTATTTCTGACTTAATTCTATTTTGGCTCTTCATACCCCAGCCAGGCAAGCTAGCAACTTTATTTTCTTTGCATGCACTGTACAACTCTTTAATTGTTGTAACTCCTAGCGCTATATGTAATTCGGCTGCTTTCTTAAAATCTATACCAGAAATTGCTGTTAGCCCAAATAAACTAAATATGTTTTTCTCTGGTTCTTTTTCTTTTTTATTTTTATTATCTCTCTTCTTCATAACATTTATTTTAGTGGTTTATAAATCTTCTATAAATGTTTCACCTGTCTCTGTGTTTATAAAATTTAAATAAAACGCCGTATCTTCACCTAACTTGTCTCTTACAACTTTAATCCAGCTATAATAAGGGAGAGCAATGGTAGGCAATTCTTTAAACATTAACTCTCCATCACAGTGTATAACATCATCATCATAACCTTCCACATCCATAAGGATTTGATATTGAGGCCAGTGAATTCTAAAATATCCTGCTGGCATGTCTTTTTTGTTATTTATTACTTTCATTTTTTAATTTTAGTAAAGCTTGTGCACCTCTATTTAAATCATGATGAGAATTTTTATCGTCTTTGTCTGCAGAAACCCAACCTTTCCCAGCTTCCCATTTTGTGTACCAATTATTTAATTCACATATCATCATTATTCTTTCATGACTAATACCTGTAAATCTCTCCCTCCTTTCACTGTTACACCCGCAGGATATTCTTTGTAGTCCGCAATCTGTACAAGATTCATTGTCGCAACCATCTACATGTTTACTTCCTATATGTACTCCACAGTCGTGGCAATAATCTCTTTTTTTTGTATCTTTTAATAGTGTTGCCATATTTAAACTTTTTCTTTGTTTCTTCCTTTTCTTGTATAACCTGTCCAACCCTCTTTTTTTAGTTTTTTAAGGGCTTCACTTGCTTCACTTCCCGCAGGTTGAGACCCATGTATTAAAAGCGCGAATGAACTATCTTGTTTGTATGCGTGTGTATCATCATGGTCTATTTCTAAATTTAATTCTTCTGCTTGCTTTTCAGAATAAACAACTATTGCCTCTTTAAGATTATGTTTTTCAATTAAATCGTCTCTTTTACCTCCCTTTGAAGCGTTTAACTTTAAGTTTGTAGGTATTTCATTAATTCTTGAAATCCAGAAAGGTAGTGCTTTTGTATAAGCATAGAATAAAATATCTTTATTGTTTTTAGCTACTTGTAACCATGCGTCAAAGTAACTTTGATTAAAGAAATCCCCACCTACATGAATACGAATAGTCGTAGCTTTTTTAGGTAAACTTTCTTGAATAAGTTTTACCATTTGTTCAGTGTTTTTCTTACGCAATAAATCAAAATTATGTTTCCTCGCATTGTAGGTATTTGTATAAACAACTTCTTGTGAAGCTGAAAAACAGCGAAACTTAGTATGTTTCCCGTCTTGTAAACTTTTTTTACCCGTTTCTTTATCTACCACTGCTTTTGATAAACAATCGTGAGCAAAAGGACAACTCCAACCAGACAATAAACTTATTGTGTATATATGACTTCCTAATTTTGAATTTCCTTTGCTAAATTTTAATTGTTCCATAATTGTTTTATTTTAATGTTTATGTTATTGATATTGTTATTTATTTTAATACGTTACAAAAATTCTATTTATTTTTTACAGTGCATTAAAAGTTTATTAGTATCAATATTGAATTAAAATATAATACGTTACAAAACTGTTTTATATTTTTCCTGCCTAAGCGGCTACATCCGCCGTAATCCCGGAATTAATTATTATAATAAGGGTATACGATATTTATAAGATATTTTCCGAAAAGTTTTTATTTATTTTTCCGAAAATGTCTTACTTTTTTCGTATACCTACTAATCTAAAAATATAGTCAACAGGTGCTTCCCAGGTCGCCGCCTCCAGGAGAACAGTATATAAAAAAAAAGACAACCCCTAAAGGTTGTCTTTCTTAAATGGTCAAGAAACATCTCAAACTCAACTAAAAAACATTTCTTGTTGCCAAATGTACTAATTAATTTATTCTGTTTCCATATAACAATATAATTGTAGTGAAACGCTATCGTCTGAGTTTGGTACAGGAACTGTTATTTTTTCGTATGCACTTACTCTTGCGTTATATTCGTGTAATTCTATTTCTATGTTTGTATTATTTTCTAAATATATATCATACCAACCTTCCACTCCTTGATAATCATCATCAACACCTCTCAAGTTAATATGAACCCATTCTCCACTTCCTTTTAGTACTAAACATTTACTACAATCTTTTTCTATTATAGTTAATTGTATTTTACTTCCTGCTTCTGTTACACTTAAAACCATATCTCTTTTAAAGTTACCATAATAATAGTTTCCTTCTATTAATTGTGCTTCACAAGTTTGATATGCCCCTATTAAGAATGTAAATAAGAATATAAAAAATGCTCTTAATATGTATTTATCTTGTTTCATCTTTGTTTGGTATTGAGTTTTTATATAATATGTTACAAATATATTAATTAATTTTCCAGAATTCAGTAGGAGTTCCACTTAAATCATAATCAAAGTCATAACCTAAAGTTAATGCTTCACTTCTTAATCTTTCCATTTCTTTGTAGGGGTCTGCATTTTCATCTACTGTAGAAAACAAATCATACAATTCGGTTGGCAAATTACTTCCATCTTCATCTATTATTGTTTTATCTGGGTTTATGTCTATATATTCATAAGCTTTTATTCTATGCTTATCAACATCTTTATTTGACATTAATTTTAGATTAACGTCTTTCACAACCTTATCTCTAATTTCAGGTGTGATTTCTTTTCTGATATTTTCAAGATATTTATTGCGCTTCATTTAATTCAAAGTATTCAATTAAATTATTTATTCTGTCTTTTACAAAATTATTACAATTTTCTGAATTTATATAAGTTTCAAATTCATTCAAACCAACTATGATTATGTACTTTGGTTTACAATAAGCTTCTCTTAATATAAGTTCTCCATTATCCTTATCTACAAAATTATAGAACACACTCTTTTGGCTAAACCTAGAAACTATACCCTCTCTTACCCAGCCACTTGGGGTTTGTGGATAATATTCAAATATTAAGTCTCCTACATTTATTTCTTGTCCTATTAAATTTTTGTGTGGCATATCTATTTTGTTTTATATTATCTAATATTGTTATTTATTTTAATACGTTACACTTTTTTATTTTTTTTAATCCACCTTTTAATAAAGTAATATTGTTGACTTATATTTTTTTCATAAGTTTTAGAGTGTGCATATCTATGGCCATTATTGTTCACAAAGTTTTTCAATAAATCTTCTACACTTTTTTTGCTAAGATATTTTTTAGCCATAAGGTTATAATAAAATTGCACTCCATCTTTAGTCGAGTTAAAAGACATTGTTGTAAGATTTAAGGTATTCCATTCTCCAACATTGTAAGGGTTATTTTTTGGACTTCTACCTTTTAATCCCATACCACTTTCCCATTGTGCTTGGGATAGTGCTAATTCTAAAGGTACTATAATCCCGGTACTATCGTAAGTTTCTTTTGCACATTCTTTTAATAGTTCACCAGACAAAGGAGTTCCTTTAAAGTTTTCTCTATCTAAATAAAGTTGACAATCATTTTGATAGTTATCAAAGAAAGTTTGTAATGTATCTTTTTCTGGAATTGTGGTTTTTATTTCATCTAAGTTTATAAGATTAGATTTTTGAACTCTCCCTGGATTTACTTCTTCTTTAGTTGGTGTGTGTATTAATATACTTGCTAATACTATAAAAGAAATTATTATACCGTCTTGTTTTCTCATGATATTTATATTGTTTATTTTTTGAATACGTTACAAAATAAAAAAGAAATTCCCTCTCCCTATAATTAAATAGGGTTTGGGAATTTCATGTTTCGAGACAAAATGAAACATCTTAATTATTTTCTATTTTTTAATGCTAATTCTAACAATTTAATAGCGTCTTTAGTAATATGATTTAAACCTCTTTCGCCATCCCTTAATACTTTTGGGTCATAATCTCTAAAACTCCAATCGTAAGGGTCATTTAAGATATTTTCAAACATATAGTGTATTGCAGGATGTGTCTTTTTTATTTCTTCATTTTTTTCTTCTAACAAATCCTCCGTTAAATAACCGCTATAATCTTTTAGTTTGAACTCATCTTTTATTAAATCTGCTAGACTTTTAACAATCTTTGTTTTTTTGTAACCTAAATTTTTAAATTTATTATTTTGTAAATTTGGATTATCTAAAGTATTGTTTTTAGCTTTTGCTTTTGTAATTACTTTGTATTTGTCAATATCAAAGTTTGCTAATTTTAAATATAGTCTACCTGCTTTTGATGAATAAACTTTGTAAGTAGTTGTTTCTTCTGTTAAACTTGTATTTTCATCAAAGTGTCTATCTTTAATAACTGCTTTTAGATAACTTCTTAACTCTTTTTCTTTTAAGGAATTAGCAATTACTTCATTTGCTGTTTTGTATTCTTTTAAATTTAGAGCTTCATAGTCTTGTGATTTTAATACAACAACCTTAAATTCTAGTATTTCCGCAAGTAAAGTAATTAACTCTTTAGTATCAAGCAAATCTGAATACTCTTCTTTTACAAATTCAGCAGGTATTATCCATTTGTAGGCAATATTAACCTTATCTAATTCTTTTAACTCTCCAAAAGGTTTTCCTTTAATGAAAATTGTTTTTTCTTTCTCTCCCTCATAAAGCAATTCTCCAGTTACTTTGTTACATTTAAAAGTTTCTTTATTCCACCAAGAATTATTTGTGCTTTTAACTCTTGCATAGACGTTTTTAATTTGTCTTTCTTCTTTTGATTTTTTTACATAGGTAGAATTTCTTTTTACCTTTGTTTCTGGTATATCTCGATAGTTTCTTATTTCAATACCTTCTTCTTTTAGGTAAGTAAGTAATTTTGCACCTTTTTTCAATGTACCAAGACTGCCCCAAGTTTTTGACTCATTTCCTCTATGGTCAAGTATTCTACTCGATACATTAATAAAAAGAATAGGTTTGTTTTCCAATCTCAAAGTCTCACTTTTTTTGTAATTCATTCTTTCGTGTTCAGACTTATATACTATATTCCATTTATGCAAATCTGATACATTAATCCAAGTGTTATCTAAAACATTTTTCTTTACACATCTAATAGCTTCCCATTCTGGATTTTGGATTAAGTGTAAATTATCTGTTTTTGTTTCAAATAATTTAGAATAACTGCGTGGCAAATCTTTTAATGAATTTACGTTAGAAGATAGTTTTATACTTTTGAAATAAGCATCTTCTTTACTTGTGCTAGTTTGACTTATTCTGTTTAAGAAATCAACTTTTGATAAGCTAGTTTTTAGTTTGTTAAATTTCTTCTCTCCCTTTGATAGCACCTCTTGTTGAAATTCTTTTATTCTTTCCTCAATGATTTTTTTGTTTTCGTCTGTTACTTCAACCTCTTCTCTACTAGCTGAAAGTGTTAAAGTACCCGTTTCAAACCTAATCAATGGATGTGTATATTCACTTTCATAGTGATAGTTTACTGTTGCTTCACAAACAGCTTCCGCGCCTACTACATAATTAACTGGTGATTTGTAAGGAATACCATCTACAATTAAGATAAAACTATTATGCTTAATACCTCTTAAATTTTCTACTAAACTTGTTTTTTGCATAGATACAACACTCCAATTTTTGCCTGAAATAAAAGTATTAATTTTAGGTACTCCATCTGTTACGCCATTGGTTTTATGTTCAAAGCCAACATATTCAGGAGTAACATCCCAGAAACAAGTAGCAGAAATAAGCTCACGTTCAAATATTTGTCTATCCTCCAATTTGATAGGTACAATAATTTTAGTACCTGTTTTTTCTTTTGTTTCTTCTTCTGAAATTAGAATTAATTGTGAACTTTCTACCCCGCCTTCATTTAAAATAATAGCTTGATATATGTGTTTTTTTCTACTTCCTTGAAAATCTGAAACTGTCTCTATAAGAAATTCATTGTTATATGCGAATGGAGTTTTTGCGCCAATACCGAAACCTCCAGTTTGGTTGTTGTTATCTCTTTTTGTTGAACTTCCATACTTCAAAAATACATTTTCAATCCTATCTGGGTTTATTCCTATACCGCTATCCTCAAAAGATACATATACTTTCTCATCCTCTAATAAAGAATTGTTATTACCTATTGTTATTTTGATAGGTGTATTTTCTCTCCCTGCTTCTCTATTTGCGTCTCTTGAATTAGAAGCTACCTCTCTACATACTGCGCCTATTTTGTTTGAGTACAATCTATCTCTTAAGATACTTACAATCATTTGATTACTTGTATCTATTGTAAACTCTTTTTTGTCGTTTAATCCTAGTGTGCTAGTATTGTCCTTAATTTTTTGAATTTTCATTTTGTCTCTTTTAGGGTTTTATATTGTTTATATTGTTCTTTTTTTAAATACGTTACATTTTATCTGAATTTTCTTGAAAAATATCGAAAGATATATCAAACAATTCTTCATTTTCTATTTTTGCTAATGTATTTTCATCTTGTAATAAGTTTTTATTAATCATTTTAAATCTTGAAACATTAATTGAAAACTCATTAAAAGAAATAATATCAAAAGGGTTTATTAGTATTAAAGATTTTGTTTCTTCTTCATTTATTCTAACATTATATCCGTCTGCGCCACCAACTTTTTCTTTTATGTTGATAGGTTTTCCAAATACTTTATTAGTAACTTCATTAACTCCATTAATAGAAGAATGTAATATCAAATTTCCTCTTTCAGTTAAAATTACTTTGTTTAATTTTTTAAACAAATTATTGCCCGAAGATATTTTTTCACTTGTATTTGATACCCATTTTATTTTTTTGTAAAGATTAAATAAGGGTTTAGGGTTTAAATTCATACCCATTAATTCTACTGCTTTTCTAATAATTAGCTTTGAGTATTCTACTTTTTTATCATCTACATATAAAAGACCATTTTTAACTTCAAAGTATTCTTTTAAATAATCCATTACATTATCATCTAAGGAAGAAAATATATTAATTATTTTTTCTGTTTCATTATTTCTAATAAAACCTAATACCATTTCAAAAACTTCTGGCGATACTTTTTTAGATATTGTTTCTCTCTTTCCATTTATGAAAACAATTATCTTATCTCCTACTCTTATTGCTTTTACTTCACTCATATTAATAGTATTGTAAATAAATTTAATATGTTACAATTAGTATCTTTTTTTTTAATTGTATATTATTCATATTGAAAAAGAATAAAATACGTTACAAAACATTTTATATTTTTTCCTGCCTCAGCAGCTGCATCTGCCGTAATCCGGGATTGAATATTTTGTAATAAAGGTATACGAAAATAATAACGTATTTTCTGAAAAATAATTACAAATTTTTCCGAAAATATTATAAAAATATCGTATACCATGCTTCTAAAAAATAGCATGCCAGCACGGCGAGCTGGTTTCCCGGTCCCACAAAAAATACTTCACAAAAAAAGGCCGACAAAAACTGCCGACCTTTACTTAGGGTTTGTGTTTATATTTTATTTTTCATTAAACAAGTCAATAAAACTATCAACTCCTGCGATAAAACCTTTATGGTTTTTGTTAAAGTTTGTACCATATAAAGATTTTTGCGATTGCACTTCTACAATAAATTTTATCATTTTATTATTTTCTAAAAATTCATTGTAGTTTTTTAAATCTTTATCAAACTCTTTTTCAAATTCTACATTGTATTTATCTAAAAATTCTTTTTTAAATTTAATATCTTTTGTTACTCTTATTAAATTTACCAATTCTGTTTTTAGATTGTTTTCTATTTCTATTTGAAATTCTCTTAAACTTGTAATTGATTTTTTTACTTTTGTATCTAATTTCAACTTTCTAAATATAGATAAATCTAAACTTGCATTTTTAACTATTGAGTATTTAATAGAATTTTTTACATTCTCCCCAACTTTATTATTTAGTATTTCTTGAAAGCTATCTTTCAATGATTTTACATTTGATTTTTCAAAATATGCTTTTGCTGACTTACTGCTTACTCCAAGTAATAAAACTCCACTATTTGCTAAAATTTGTCTAACTAAATTTTCTTCATCAGATATGCCGGGTACTTTTGTACCATAGTTTTTTCTTGTATCATCAAAGTCGCTTAGTTTTTCTTTTTCATAATAAGCTATTGACTTTATTGAAGAACTAATTTTACCATTTGCAATTAATTGGTTTAAATCTAATTCTAAATTGTGAAATTGATTAGAATTTTTATCAAATTTTAAAGTTAGATTTGTCCAACTATTATCTCTCCAATTTGTTTCTTTTGTTCTATATCTTGTTGCAACTGAAACTATATCCGTTGTGTTTCTATTGTTACTTTTTTCTTTTTTTAGTTTTTCAACTTCCGAATAAGGTTTTAATTTAATACCTAAAAGCTCTAATACTTTATCTTCTTCTTTTCTTTTTTGTTCAAAAGTAACTCCTTTGAAAACTCCATTTTCATATTGATATTCGCTTATTTCTTCTTTTCTTTTTTGTCTTAAAAGAATATATCCGTTAGGGTGTTTTAATTTTAATGTTGCATTTCTTGTGGGTTCTGCTTTTGCTAAATCCATAAGATAGTAACTTTCCTCTCCCTCTCCACTTGTACCTATTGAATTATTGAAATAACTTTGTTTCAACATTCTATCATTTTGCATTTTATATCTTTGCATTTCGTATGTTGATAAATTTAATGTTGCTCTTGATTTTACTCCATCAAAAACTTTAAAGCACTTATCTTCATCATAACCTAAAATATCTAAGCTACTTAATTTTGACAAAATAACTAAAAAGTTTTTATTCCAACCTTTTACTTCCCACTCACTTCTACTCATATAATAGCTTCGATTTTCTCTTAATATATTTCCAAACTTACACGCTTCATAATAACTTTTTGCACTATTCAAAAAGTTTTCAATGTTTAATCTAACATCATTAATAAATTTGTCTAATGAATTTTTAAACTTTGCTAAGTTATCTTCAATATATTCAACATCTTCTCTACTTCCAGAAACACTAATTTCTCCTACATTATATTTCAACACAATATAAGTGTTAGTAACATTTCTTAATTGACTATTTACTTCTCCAAACAAATTAGAATATCTTTTTAAGCTATCTGAATTTAGTAAATAAGGAATTTCATCTATTAAGCCAATGATAGATTTGTCCCCATATAAACTATCTCCCTCTTTTGTATCTTTCATTAAGATATATTCCTTTGTTTCTTTAATTACTTCTAAGGTAACTTTTTGATTAAAACCTTTTAATATAGGTTTTACTTCCCACAAAGAAACTACAAAGATTAATTCTTTTTCAAAAGTATTTCTATCTTCTTCTTTAATAGGTACGCATATTTTAGTACCTGTTTGTTCTTGTGTTACTTCACTTCCTAACAATAACATTCTTGAAACTTCCGACTTTCCATTACTTGAAATTACGGCTTGATATTCATATTTTGTTCTAACTCCTTTTTCTTCAACAATAGTAATAATAACAAACTCATTAGAGTATGCAAAGGGCGTTTTTGCGCCAATACCAAAACCACCAGTATATTCGTCTGTATCTCTTTTTGTTGAGCCACCATATTTTAAGAATATATTATCCATTCTTTCGGGACTAATACCAATACCATTATCTTGAAATGTAATATACATTTCTTCATCAGAAATTAAACTTCCTAAGCTATTTGTTATTTCTACTACGACTGGCACTTCTGACCTACCTGCCTCTCTATTTGCGTCTCTTGAATTTGATACAACTTCTCTACAAACGGCTGCGATTTTATTCTTATACATTTTGTCTCTCAACAACTTAATAATCATTGTATCATTTGTATCTACGCTGAAAGTTTTACTTTCAACTCCTAAACTTTCATACTTTTTTTCTTCCGTTTTTAATTTCATTTTTTATGTTTTATTTTATGTTATATTAATAGTATTGAGAATAATTTTAATTCGTTACAATTTCGCCAAAATAAATTAAATTTTCTTTGTTTTTTATTTGGGGAGAACTTAAATTTATATTGCCACCTACTTTGATATTGTTTCCAAAACTAACTTTCTTATCTGCTTTTACGATTAAATTTCCACCTACTAACATATCTCCCTCAAACTCAACTTCACGACAAGTCAAACTTAAATTTGAATAGAATTTAGTGTTTTTAGGTATTTTTACTTTATCATTTAAAGTTATTTCAAGTATTTTCAAGTGAGAAGAATTTTCTTCAAAAGCATTTAAACCTACTTCTAACTTAAAATCAAAAGGGAGAAATGTAGAATTGAATTTATTTATATCTGAAATAATTTGAAAGCTATTTTTTACACTATCAAAAAAAGTGTGGTCTGTAACTCCCTCAAAATTATATTTCTTTAATAATTTAACAAAGTATTGCGTATATTCTACATTAGGAACTCCATTTGCACTTCCTTTAAATTCAAATATTTTTCCTATTTTATCATCTTTAACTTTTGCTTCAAGTGTTAAGTGTGGTCTATTAAACTTATCTCTTAAAGAAAAAGCTACACTATTTCCACTTGAAACTCTTTGATTATGAGACGAATTTCCAATACAATGTCCCATAGCACTTCCTTCTTCTTTACAATCTTGTTTAGTTAGTAATTGTACCCATTTGTAATCTCCACAATTTATTACAACATTTTTATTTTTTAGAGAATTGCTATTAGGAACAAACAAACTATCTTGAAATTTCCTTGCCTCTTTTAAGGCGTTATCAAAAGTAAATTCATTTAAGTTTATATTTTGTACTTCTTTTTTCCAATCTAAAATTAAATCAATATCATTTTGCCTACTTAATAATGTGGGTTTTTTAATTACTTGATTTCCTAACCAAATACAATACTTCTTACTTTTTTCATAACATAATGAAGCCATTTCTTTTGATAAACCTATTTTGTTTATCAATATATTCATTCGTTTGTCTGTGTATAAATTCTCTTTCATAGTATTTGTATTGTAAATAAATTTAATATGTTACAAAAAGTTTATGTTTTTTTAATTAAAATTATTCATGGTATATATATTGATTATATAATTAATACGTTACAAAATTCTTCCCGCAAGATTTGCGTACCTGCGGGTAATCCGGGAACTCAAAATCTAAATAAAGGTATACGAAAATAATAACGTATTTTCTGAAAAATAATTACAAATTTTTCCGAAAATATCTAAGAAATATCGTATACCTTATATCTAAAAAATCATATGCCAGCACGGCGAGCTGGCTTCCTGGTCCCACAAAAAACACTTCACAAAAAAAGGGTCAACAAATTAATGTTAACCCTCAACATAAAATCACGAATCTACGTGAAATAAAACATAACCTTTTTACATGTTCATTATATAATTTAAAAGCTTTTTGTCTTTTTCAATCTTTTTCTCTGGCAACTCTTTCAAGTTTGTATTATATATACCATAGTTTAAAGCATTGTATAAAGTGAACAAGTTTTTATTACAACCAGGATTTGTAACTAATTCACCATGTTCATTAATATACTCCAACCCAGCAGAAACTTCTAAATCATATCTTTCCTCTGCAGAAGCTATTATCTTTTTTGATAAACCAACTTTTTCACCAATAGAACTTATTTTTCTTTTAGTTACTTTTGTTTTAGATAACTCTTCAAACTTATCGATATCATTATCGCAATTATCTATGAAAGCTTTTGCTTCACGAAGAATGTTTATTATTCTATCTTGAGTATCATACTTATTAGAGTCATCAGAAGCAGAGTGTTTGAAAGAGTTTTTTCTAACCTCTCCCTCTGGTCGAGTTAAACCATTAGAACATATAAGTCTATAGAATCCCATTTCATGTCTCATAATAGTTCCTCCATCATAAGAATTCCAAATACTTATTTTTGGAAATATACCCTTAACATCACCTGAATCTTTTCTATGATTAATTATGTAATCAACATAAAATTTTGAATTGTTGATAACTTTGACAGTTCTATTAAATTTTATATTCTTTTCATTAAAGTATTCTTCTATAGGTTGTAGTATAGTTTTGTTTTGTACTAAGCTATATCTACTCGAACAAAAATTTAGTATTTTATTATTCTCATCAATAATAGCATGGTCAAATCCTGGAGGGAATTTGTGTTTAGGGAGAATAGTTGATAGTTTTACTTTTTTTACTTTTTTAAATAATTCTTTATCACCTACAAACATGATTTATTTTTTTATTAAGTTAAACAATGTATTTACAAAATTATTCATATCTTCTTTATTTGCACTTCTTTCAAATGTATCAGAAGGGGAATGGCATAATCCCCAAGTGCCGCAATAACCTCTCGACTTTACTTCTTCCATCTCTGAAAGGGGGAGAGTTCCTATACAACAAGCTGGCAATCCCATTCTTTTTGCGTTTACACTTTCGTTGTATGGTGTTCTAACTGTTTCAAGAACTTTATCTCCTATACTATTTTTTAAATTTGTATACATTAAAGATTCATTGTCAGTACCAGTAATCCAATACTCATCTCCACAGGCAGTAAGCTCTAAGGCATACATATTAGATACGGTTCCATATTTTTCGTCTTGTATCTCTTGAATTAATTTATTCATACCTCTACCACCTATTTCTTCACAATCTGTAAAAGCAATAACCACATTTTGATTAAGTTCTTCTTTTGGAATTTTATTTAATAACGTACATAGGTGAATAAGATTACAAACAGAAGCGGTATTGTCTTGACAGTTTTCTGAGTTAGGATTAGCAATATCGTGATGCGCACTAAATATAGTAGTGTAAGCATTTTCATTCCAAGAATTAAATCTAACAATCACATTTGCCAACTTATTACCATCAGCTTCACAATTTTTATTCAAAGCATCTAAAGGAACAAACTCATAAGATACACCTTGTGAAGCAAGAGTATTCATTATATATTGAAGCCTGGGTGTTATAGGATTAATATATCCTTTTCCTGAATGAGACTCATTTCTTACGTTTTTACACATTTCATACAAATAGTCATAGCCAGTATATTCAGATATTAATTCTGGCTTCTCATAACTATTTTTTGTGTCAACTTCCATAGTATCCATAATTTTTAATTTAAAACACAAATTTAATTAAAAAATTTAATTAAAAAAATGTTGTATCTATATTATTTAAAATAAACGAAATACGTTACAAATTAAATCAAATATTAAAACATGTTGTTTTTCGATTCTTTTCACCTGTTTGCCGCTACTGTTGCTGCTGCTGCTGCTTCCAAGCCCTGGGCTTTAATCCAGTCTGATTTTTGAATTTCAAAGGTATACGAAAAAAAAGTAATATTTTCGGAAACTTAATAAAATGATTAAAATAAATCAATAATATCATAAAATTTTAGATTTTTTCCGAAAATATTATAGAATTATCGTATACCCACTAATCTAAAAATATGGTCAACAGGTGATTCCCGGGCCGCTGCTTCCAGTCCAGGGCTCCCAGTAATTTTTTTCAAATAATTTTATTTTTTTATGGGTTTTAGTTTTTTATTAAATAATTATTATTGAACGAAGTGGGTACGTTATAAAATAAGCACCACTAAACTTATACCACCTAATAAAGTTGGAAGGTATTTGGAACGAGTAAAATAAATCTTGGTATAAGTCTCGGCTGTATCTTTCAGTTAGTTTGTCATTGCCCACAACAGCCATATAGAAAATCAAGTACAACAATCATAAATTTTAACTAACTTAGGGGTGGGCTTACTAACAAAAAAAGCGACCTTTAAAGTCGCTTTTTATAATCGTTTACTTTGTTGTAAGTGTTTTGTTTTATTCTTCTAATTTAATAATATCCTCAAAATCAACCCATTCTTCCCTCAACTCATGTTCATCACCAATATCTATGTAACAACCATCTTGCATTACACGAGTAACAGTTCCAAAATACTTTAGCGTTGTTAATTTTGTTCCTTTCTTAATATTTTTTATTTTTATATCTACTAAAAACTTCATATTTTTATTTTTTAATTTAATGAAAAATTCTCCCCAGCATCTAAATTTAAAATCGCCATACACATTCCAACTGTTTGAGCGTTTTTAATATAAGTTTCTACCAAAATTTGCATTTCTTCTTCGTGTATTTCCATTAATATATTTTGAGAATCGGGGGGAGAATCAGCAACTAATTTTTTTAACTTATGTATCTCTTTGCTTAATTTCAAATTTTCTTCACACGATTTGATAAAATCTCTTTGAATTTTTTTTACTATCTTTTCTTCATTCTTCATATTAATAGTATTGTATTATTTTTTAATATGTTACAATTTATTAATTAAACTGCACAAGGATTATCTTATGTATCATCTTCACTCTCTTCTCCCCAGACTAATTTTTTTCCATTATCATCAACGCACTTACAATGACCTTCTGTTGTGTATTCAGTTTCACATTCCCAACAATCGCCATACCATTCACGAGTTTCATCTTTGATTAATGTGGCTTTATCAATTTCTAAAACCCCTTTGAAACCAACACCCGATTCTTCATATTCTAATTTAAAATCTAAATTTGGGTAATCTTGTGCTACTTTATATAACCATTGAACAGGTGGAGACCACGCACTATCAAAAGTAATATGAATAAAATCATCATCACTTGTTGCTATATCTATATCAACATCCCATTTAGTGCCCCAGTAATTAACTCTAAAATTCCACCAACTGGGCATAATTCTTTCACTTTCATTTGTTGCCAATGAGCCTTTTATTTCTTCATAGTTAGGTTCGGGATAAAATTTGGCTAACATACCTAATTCTTCTTTAAGTTCAGCATTTCCTTTTTCATTTATAGTATAACCTAAAACATCTACCATAAACTTTTTAGGTTCAAGTTTGTTATATTTCAAATATGTATTTAAGTTCTCTCTTGCGAAACCTGACTCTTTTTGTTTTAATAGATATTCTTTTTTTCTTTTTGAAAAATCTTTTTTTAGAATTGTATCTTTAATAGGGTTATCGTTTAATACTTTTTTGAATTTAGAGATATGTTTTTTATCCCCAGATATTTCTAATGAATTCCAACACCAATTAGGCATAGCATTTATATTTTGTGATTATGTTAATAGTATTGTAAATATATTTAATATGTTACAAAATTTTCATCTTTGTTTTGGTTTAGGTAAACAATCCCAACAATATCCACCAATAATTTCAGTAGGTATTTGTTTGCAATCTTTACACTTAATTACATATCTTTCTTTACCAAATATCTTTGCCCAAAATCTTTGCATTGGGTCTAAGAATCCTACATCTTCTGCACTTTTAAAGTATCTTGCTCTCATCTTTATTTTGTTTTAATAATGTATTGCTTGTAAGCCAACTAATAATAGCTACCCACAATAAAATACATGCCCATTTAAGTATTATCATCTTTGTTTTGGTTTAATTATGCTTTTGGTTTAATTTTTTCATTTGGATTTGGATTTCTATTTGGTATACCCCTTCTTCTTGTAGGAGTAGTAGTTGTCTTTTCTTTCTCTTTTGGTGTTGTCGTTGTTGTGTTCATAATTCTTTTATTATATTAATAGTATTGTAAGTATTTTTAATTCGTTACAAAACAAAAATATAATTTAAGTTAAATAATAATATGCTGCATACAGAGTCATAACCGGGACCCCATTTTATTCCTGCCAACTTTAAATTATTGATTATCAGCTATTTACAAATTTCTTTTTGCAGCTGCTTCCCGGGCCTGGCCTGGACGGTAAATCCTAGTCATTTTTTGATTTGATTGGTATACGAAAAAAACAGAGTATTTTCGGAAAGTGAATATATTTTCTACCTTTTTTCAATATATAATTTAATTTTTGTCTTTTTTCCGAAAATATTATATAAATATCGTATACCTAATATCTCAATATTTTTAGGATGGCTGGCAGGAAGCGGCCCTGGAAGCGGCATGATATAAATAATAGTTAATTGGAATTTGAAAAAAAACTTAATATATATTAATATTATTTTAAAATAGTATCAAATGGAAAGAGTAAAAGTAATAAATCTACAGATAGAAGATTATTATGGAAATGCATTAGATAATTTATATTTTGATGAACCCATAGAAGTAGACCCTAACGAAATAAATTTAAGGGTAGATGGGTTTTCTTATGTAGAAAAAGAATTAGAAGAAGGGGGTTATCTAATTAGGGTTCAATTTGAACACGAATCATTAAATGGATTGGAAGAAATGGATGTTATACACAATCAATTTATGGAATTTATAATTGAAGGTGCTGAAGGGTTTTTAAGTGAAGAGGGAGAAATTTCTGAACAATTAGTTGCTTGTTTAGAAATGTTAGTTTAAATTAAATTAATTTATGCCCTTCAAATCTGCCAAAGTTTATGGCAATTTGTTGATTAGGTTTTAAAACTATTAATTTATTATCTCTTGTTTTAAATTGTACATCATTGTTGGAAATGTTTTTCCAAAAAGTCCAATCAGAAAAGAATTTTTTAAAATAGTTGTCATTTGACATTTCTATAATGCCATTTTCAACATAATCTTTAATTTTAGAGGGATAAAATAATTGAGTATCATAATTGAAGTTATCTTCGTTAAACTTTACTAACTCTTTTTTAAAAGATTTTAAACAATTTACGTTTAGCAAGCAATTCATCATATCCTCTCCCTTGCCACCGTTTAAATACATATCTCCGTTAAACTCTTGGGTTTCCATTATGTATCTATTGTTTATTAAATAAGCTGTTCCTCTTGTCATAATAATAGTATTGACAATTTTTAAAATACGTTACAAAAAAAAGACAAATTTTTGTTGTCTTATTTTTTATCTACTTCTTTTATTATTAAATCTGCTGCTTTTAGGAAAGTTTCTCGATTATAGGAAATATCCCCAGTCATTTCTACTATTTGAAATGAAAGCTCTCCCTTATGAAAATATATGTCTTTTAATAGTAAGTTTGCAATTGTTTTTCTTTCTCCTTTGCCTTCTCTAAATAAATATGACATGTAAGCAATAGGCAATTCTGTTATTATCTTATCTTGTCTCATAGATTGTTTTTTATTATTTATCTATATATTAATAAAAGATAAATCATTTAACATACTACTAAAGAAACTATCTTTTAAAAAGGTTCTTCCACCTAATTTTATCTTTTCATTTTGAAGAAAGTTTATTTGTTCATTTAAAAATTGTTTTAACTTCAACTCTTCTTCTGATAACTCTTTTTTATTGGATAAATCATATCTTTTACAAAGAAGAATATCTAAAGTTTGATTAATCGTGGGGATTTTATTTAACTTCTCCCCATTTTCAAAATTACTTATTAGACTTTCCGAAATAGTTTTCATAGCTTCATAGTGTTTATAAATATATTATTTTTTTCATTTTGCTACATGTCTTAATTTATAAGATACTTCAAACCCGTTGAAATATGCTCCAAACTCTGTATCTGTTATTGTGCCAATTTTGATACATTCTTTAACTTCGTTGTCCTCTAAATATTGTCTTATAGTTTCGTTAAGAGAATATCCTAAACCTTTTACTTCTCCAATAGTTTTCTTTTCAAACTCAACAGAATTAGAGGTTATATTTAAAGATGTATGGTGATTATATTTAACGCTACCACTTATGTTTAATAAGTTGCCCATTTTATGCTCATTCTTAAAATCAATTAGTATTTGCCCTATTTCTTCTAAATGTTTTTCCATAATTAATCGTAACAGTTTTCCCAATTAATAGTTCCATCTTTTTCTATAAGACCATTTTCAATAAGTTGACTTGCGTTTCTACCAAACCAACCTTGCAAACTCCAACACATACCTGTCTTAATAAGACAAGCCCAGCCCTCTAATTGTTGTTCAACAGTTGCGTTTTCTCCTTCGCAAAAACCTTCAGAATAAGCTGTTGCCAAATAAGGTGTCCATTCAATATTAGTTTTTTGATTAGGTAATTTAATTATTGTATCTGACATAATTTTTATTTTATATTAATTATATTGTTTTTAATTAAAAAACGTTACATAATTGTATTGTTTATTTTATCACTTAATCATCTTTGTTTTACATCCCCGTCCCAGTTGCCTCCATAGCCATACATTAAAATAAAGGTATACGAAAAAAGTAAATTATTTTCAGAAAAATAATTAGAAACTTTTCCGAAAATATCCTGGATTTATCGTATACCTAATGATTATAATTTTAGCTCGCTTCTCCTTCCTGCTGTCCCTGAACATCTTCTTCTGTAAAGTTTTGGGCACAAAAAAAGGCAATCATTCCTGACTGCCTTTCCTGTTTCTACATTTGAATAGGATTTACAACCCTAACTTCAACCTACCATTCTACTTTCTAAATAATATATTTCTCTTTCTAATTCTTTCCTTTTTTCATTAGATGCTTTTTGAATAAAATCGTTGTACGCTTTTTTTAATTTTGGGATACTTTTTTCAATGAAATCAGCAACTTTATGATTTGATAATCTATCGGGGTCGTTTTCACATTCCCAAGCTTCATTATGAATCATTCCACTTCTCATTCCGTCAACGATACATTTAATAACTTCTTCATCATAAAATGCGTGTCTAACATTACAGGTAGAAGTTCCTTTTGCAAAACCGAATTTATTACAAATTTCATCAAATGCCTCTTCTTCAGTTTCTGCTTTTTCAATTCTTTTAGACAAATTCCACAAAGCACTTCCACCTGCATATTTAGAATGACTATGATAATATTCATGTTCATCACGAAACTCTTTACCACAAGTGTCGCACCAATATTCTTTTGTTATTCTACTTCCCATAACACTTTATGTTTAGATTTTCTTGAATATGCTTTTTTATTCTTGTGAACTTTTGTTTTGTATGGTGTAATACCAAATTCAATATCTGCCTCTCTACGTGCCTTTCTATCAATCTTTCTTTTTGTTTCTTCTGAAAGTTTGAATTTGTTAAACATATTGCTTTTACTTCTTGCCATTTTTAATTTGTTTTTATATTATATTGTAATTAATTAAGATACGTTACATTTTTTTAAAAAAAGAGGACTGGTCAACCACTCGCATCCCACCGATTTGTTATTGTTCTTGCCGTTAGTCCAAACGATTACTTTGGGTGTTTCGGGGTTTCAGGTTTGTATGCTTTACTATAAACCCTTTTTCTTTACAACATACCTAACTGCGTACTCATAATCTCCTACCCTCAACAAAATACAACTCACTCGCCTAAGCCTTGTCCGTTGTGTCCTCCCTTAATTTAAACTTGCTATCATTAACTCTTTCTTTTTTGTCCACAAAAATCTAAGTCTATTAACTTTATTCAAGTTATTATTACAGACATCATATTTAGGTGTTCCGTTGCTATAAAGCAATTCCTTTTCTAATGATAATAATTCTTTCTTTTCTGATTTGTCTAAATTATATAACATAAATTCCTTTTTTAATAGTATTGTAAAAGATTTAATTATGTTACAAATAAACAAAAAACTGCCACTAACAGGTGATAAATAAATAAAACGCGGGACCCCAGAAGACTGCTTCAAGTTTAACTTATTGATTTTCAGCATTTTACAAAGTGAAATATAAGACCCGGCTTCACCTGTCAGGACGCCGTCTGGGAATCGCATTTTTTGTATTATACGGTATACGAAATAAATATATTATTTTCAGAAAAATGATTAAAAACTTTTCCGAAAATATCCTAGAAATATCGTATACCTTTCTTTATGTAAGTTGGCTTCTTCAGTGAATCAGGATGCTTCTCCCTTGATTTGTTTGCAAAAAAAAAGGACAACTATAAAGTTGTCCTTAATTACAATTTGTTTTACTTTTACAATTTTAATTCTGGGTATTCTATTGGTAGTGTTATTCTATATAAAACTCTAAACACATCTTTGTCTAATGGTAAACTTTCGTGTATAAATTGAGAGTTTCCGTAATAAACTTTGTTTGGTTTTAACATAAACCCCTCTCCCAAATCTATATGAGAACAATCTCCACCCTCTTTTGCTTTTTCGTTATATACTCCATTCCAACCCATACAAGCAGAGTAGTTTGAAGCAATCAACATACCACCATTTTTGTTTTCGTAAGATAATTTATGTTCTTCACTTGTTAGGGAGAATCCATTTTCCCCAACTTTCCAACCATTAGTTCCAGTTCCTCCACCCCAAGAAGATAAGCCTTGAATAAAGTTCCCATCAATATGTGGCGCACCTCGTCTTAAAGTTTTTGCTTTTTTTACAAACTTTCCATGAACAGTTAAAAAAGCAGTTCCCATTTTGTTAGGTAGGTTTTTTACCATTTGTTCAACTGTTTCTCTAAATTCAATAGGTAAACTTGAAATGTCATTTAGATTAAAAGGCAACATTGATAACTCTCCTTTGTAGTAAGGTATTTGAATTGCATTTAATTCTTTTGAAATACTATTAATCATCTTTTTATTTTTAATTAATATAATTTTTATTTTTAAAATACTTTTCTTTTATGTAGTTTTCGTAGTAATTTACTTTGTTTCCATTAACGAAAAGCCAACCTACATTAATTTCAAACCACCTATTAAATTTGTAAAATATAGTTTTCATTTTCAAAATTTATTAATAATGTTTTCAGCTTTGTTTCTAACCATTGATTGAGAATATTCTAAATCATGTTGAGTTGCCATGTGTTGTGTTCCACTAAATTTGTTTTGAGAATATATGGTTACAACCTTATGAGAGCCTACGGGTACAAAACCCTCTGATATATGCTCTTGTATTTTCTTCTCTAAAATTCTTGGACTTGTTGCAGTCAATATTACTTGTTCCATAATATTATATATTGTTATTTTTTACAATATGTTACAATTTTTTAGGATATTTTTTTAATTCTTACACATTTTCCATAGTTGTTAAACATAACTTCTTGTTGTTTTCCGCAAACACATTCTTGAAACCAAATCTCACCTTTTTTATTTGAATGTGGTATATCAACAGTTTTCATTTTACATTTATGAAAAACACTTTTTACAAAATCAAAGTTAAATAAATTGTTATTCATGTTTTGTTTATCTTCTTATTAGCACCATCTGTAAAGCTGGGGACAAAACCTCCAAAGTCACTTTACAAATGGTCACGAGATAATTAAAGTCTATTTCTTCTGTTTTTACCCATCAAGCTCTTTCACTCTTTTGGTTATAATTATCTCTTGTTGCCAACTCCTCAGTGTATTCATATATCAAAATATGTCAACCCTCTGGCAGTGTTACATCAAAGCAACATAACCTCTAGGGTTAAATCCCTCTCAAATGGCATTTCAAGGGTACACTGGATAAGCTTATATGTGTTGATGCCTCACCTTCCACCAATAGCATCTATGTTTTTAATGTGCCACACAATTTCACTTATCTTTCTTTAGTGATTAAATAGGCAGACAGTACATTCCATATCTTCCACCGAGCCTTATCTGCGCTTGACTATTGGTCATAATTCTAGTTCAAGTTCCTATTTAATCACAAGGTTTCAAGGTTTAACCTAACATTATTTTCCATAATACTCTTCCATGTTTTCTATTAATTCTTCCATGTTTTCATTAAACAATTCCATATCTTGAATCCAAGAGTTTGCAATTTCTTTTGTATACTCTACTATTTGTTCTTCTGTAAACCCCGCCCCTTTTAATTGACGTACATAATCTTCTGTTAATTCAATTTCTATTTTCATATTTGTTTTGATTTATTTACTTATCTCATTGTTTATATTGATAAAAAATAAAAATCGTTACAAAATATAAATTATTTTTATAATTAAAGAACCCGCGTTTTCTCCAGCTCAGCGGGCTGGATGGTAGTTTGTTATATAGTTAAAGGTATACGAAAAAAGGGAGAGATTTTCAGAAAAATAATCAAAAACTTTTCCGAAAATATCCTGGATTTATCGTATACCTTAATTTACAAAACAACTCTCCCTTCAGGGTTCAGATGCTAACTGTAGTATTCTTTTTGTCGTTTCATGAAAACAAAAAAGGGCAACCTTTAAAGTTGCCCTATTCTTAAAAATGTATTTTGCTATAATTAATCTAACTCGATTGTATCGCCATTTAGTTTGATAGTTCCTACACTTGTAATAATGTAGTTTCTATATTTACTTGACTTCATAGATTTCTTAATAAAATCTTTCGCCTTAGTTTTTGCTCTTTTGTTTGTTGTAGGATATTCGCCCTCAACCAAAATAGTTTTACGAACTTCTTTTGCAAAAATATGTAATTGTTGTTTTTCAATGTTATACTTTATATTTTTAGCGATTTGAATATAAGCATTTTTTTGCCCTTCACTTCTATTTGAGTGTTTTTCTTTGTCCGTTTTGTTCATTGTATCATCATTGATACCCAAACTCATTTTTACTGACTTCATTAATTCTGCTTGTGCAGTAATAAAAGTTGCTTTATCGTAGTTGTCGCTTTCAACATATTCTACATTGGGGATAATTTCTAAATCCTTTTTTAAAGCATTTTCGTAAATTGTGTTGATTTGAATTAAGCGTTTTGCTGTCTCGCCAAATTTGTTTGTGTAAGTAAATGATACAAATTTCGCACCTTTTGAATTGTTAAATTCATTCATAAAATTTCTGATATTCATAACTTTGCATTTTTTAAGTTAAACATTATTTCTGATATTATTGATATTGAGAATAATTTAATTCCGTTACAAAACTTTGAAATAAATTTTCCTGTCAAGACGCCGTCTCCGGGAGGCGTACAGGATAGACATTGCCAACATAAGGTATACGAAAAAAGTATAACATTTTCGGAAAAATAAATAAAAACTTTTCCGAAAATATCCTAGAAATATCGTATACCTTTATTTTTGTAAGTTGGCTTCTCCCGTAAACCCGGATGCTTCTCCTCATCGCTTAGACAAACAAAAAAAGAGCAACCATTTCTGATTGCTCTTATCACTCTTGAATCTGCTTTATTATGTAATCTTTTTTCTTACTTATCTTTGTTTTGGTTTAGTTTAACATAATTAGTCATACCAAATATGATTCCACATCTTTTATAATAATCTAACATTTCTTGTGTTATTTCTACTACATCACCATTAGATAATATTTTATCACCAACCTTTAATTCTTCTTTACTCATCTTTGTTTTGGTTTAAAAGTTTCTTTTCTAATAATCTTGAAGCTAAATAATGATTCCAAGTTTTATCACTTTCTAACCATTTCTTAAAACAATATTTTTTGATTTCTTCCTTATTCATCTTTGTTTTGGTTTAAATGTGTTCCTATAAAGATACCAAAACATACTCCTGCTATAAATAGTCCTACACTGATTACTATAAATTCAAAATCACTCATCTTTGTTTTGGTTTAAATATTTTCTTCAAAAGGTGGAATTGAAATTGGATAAGAAACACAATTAGAAACATCAACTTTAATTAACTTCCAGTCAAGTATTTTAAAATCACCATATCCCATATCCTCTACTGCTGATTTAATTTCATAGGTACTTTCTAGTTTAAGCAAAAGATATTTATATTGCCCCATTGCACCTTGCGTTTTAATATGAACTAATTGATTTGGTTTAATATCCATTTGATTTAATTTTTACAAGTCCTTCGGTTTCCCAATACCCTCAAAATTCCAATTACCTTTCATAAGTTCTTCCCTCTCCCTTTCAACTGCTTTTTTGTAATCGGGGTGGTTTCTTTCAGTTGCTTTACAAGACATACAGATTACGTCTACATTAAACATAGACATTGTTGTAGTTCTAACTTCTT
>Ga0255784_10000517_pt1 | contig 31006 bp, 33 predicted proteins | sample 101ome_14_FD_179982 | JGI IMG/M metagenome (GOLD analysis project Ga0255784, IMG submission 179982) | Coastal salt marsh microbial communities from the Groves Creek Marsh, Skidaway Island, Georgia - 101403AT metaG (version 2) | ecosystem: Environmental > Aquatic > Marine > Intertidal zone >...
ATATTTGGGTACACACAATTTGCCAGTGATCGTTCAAGGACCCAACCGGCTGGATTGCGCAGTGTCAGTGTTATGGCTTCGCCGCATGGGTTGGGATGCATGGCTAAGTAATGAGCTTATTCCAGTACAAAACAGGAACAAGCGCACGAGCATCGTGAACACGGAATGGAATGATACGTGGATGCTAGCTGATCGTATTATCGACATCCGGTCTAGCATAGCATTCAGCGCCGGTCGACTAAATGGTTCGGACTGGCTACCTAGATCACGGTTCCACACAATATCAAAGACGGCTCGATGCCTGTTTGTCTGTGATCGCTCACAAATCACTTACACTCGAAAGCTTGTCAGTGAGCTCAACCTAACGCAGCCGACCTATGTCAGCTGGGATGCGTTACCCGACGAACTCATCGACTCGTCCGCCGTCAGTTTCAAATCCCACCCTACAGATCAAGCACTATTTTTCCCGGACAGACACCAAGGGAACCTTACACATGCACTGGGATATTTAGACTGGGAGCACAGCCTCCTTCCGACGCTAAAAGATTATGGAGAGATCCCCTGGAAACCGTTCAACGACCCGCTTGACCATCCGATGTCACATCTGACAGCGTACTACCAAAAGGTCCAATATGAATAAGCACCTGACTGAACATCTTCGGTACGGTTCTCCCTCAGCTATCCCAGAAATCGAAAGCCGAAGCACTATTGACACGCTGTTATCTCATCAGTCCTGCAGAGCATTCTCAGACAAACCGATAGCCGATGACATCAAACGACTGTTATTTGCGGCAGGTCAATCTGCCCCCAGTAAATCAAACCTGCAACAGTATAGTTTAGTCGACGTCTGCAGCTCATCGATCCGGACAGAGCTCATCCAGATGTTTCCATCTATTCGCTGGGCATTGGAGGCTCCGATGCTAATTTTCATCATCGGCGACACGCATCGAACACAAGAAATAAACCGTGCAAGAAATCATACATTTCAATGGGAGCAAACCGACGCATTTCTTAATGCGGCAGTGGATGCATCGCTCGCACTAGCCTTCATGATTGCCGCTGCCGAAGGCCTTGGTATTGGAACCTGCCCGGTATCTAAAGTCCGAGAATCGAGTGACGCGATTACCAAGCTCCTTAAACTACCCAAAGGCGCATTCCCAATCTGCGCATGCGTATTTGGGTATCCACAAAAAGAGACACAATCAATATCGCCGCGACTCCCGCAATCGGTGGTTGTCCATCAAGATACTTACCAGCCAATCGATTTCAGTGAAATCGATCAATATGACGAAATATTCAACCGCGTTACTGGACCACCAAAGCCAAGATACGCAGAGAAATTTGGAGAACCACAACAAAGCACATGGTCAGATAACGTAGCGCGTCAGACGGCCGTTCTCGAACGCCCAGATTTTAAAGAAATGTGCGAGAGACAAGGTTTATTTCGGAAGTAAAGCCAAGAGACGGTCAGCGACTAACTTATCAGATTCCCACATTAGCCAATGACCGACATTTGGAATTACTTCGATCTCAATATGTGGAACGGACTGTCTCAGGATTCCTTCTCGCTCAGGACGGTATTTGCCGACGGAAGCATCGAACTCTCCCAATAATACTGACACCGGATAACCCACACCCACCAATACCCTTGCAAGCGTATCTGTCGCAGATATTGGTCGACTCTTCAGGCGATGCATCCCTGTATTCGTTTCCTGAATGTATAGCGCAAGCTCATCAACACACGATGGATCTTTGACCATCAAAATTTCGAGATTCCTACGATGGGCCTCACGAATTTCTTCACGACTCATCTGCTTAGTACGTCGAATCAAATCCGGCATGTCACCACGCGGCGCTCCAGTTCCGCCCGGACCCAACAAAACCAAGTGCTCAATTTGCTCCGATATGAGAGAAGCTACATGCCCTGCAATAGCCCCACCGAAAGAAAACCCTGCCAAAATGATTTTCTGATGGCCGACGAGATCACCCAAGGCTGAAGCTAGCGGTCCAGCGACTGCTTCAGCGGTGTGCGGCTCTATCGGAGTGTCTGACAGACCAAAGCCCGGCATATCAGGAGCTATCACGGTTGCGTAAGGCTCAAGTTGGGGTATAACCTTAATCCAGTGCGCCCAAGAGCCATAACCGCCGTGTAGCAAAACGAAACATATCGGCCCATCCCCCCAACGATACAGCTGCACACCCAGGCCATCCACATCGACCTTGGTAACTGACGCACGATCGAGGATGCGGGTATATTCTTGTGGTGGTATTGGATGTCCTATCATGGATTAAACCCAGTTTTGATATGCCTCGTAGAGAAACAAAAGTCCGCCACACCCGATGAAGATCTCCATAAACTGCGAATGCACCCGGACAGCAGTATTCCTTACCAACCAACGTCCCACGTACGCTCCCGGCATGGTGCAAAGACCGACCAATATACCTGTAACCATCAGCTCGTTTGTCAAAAGAGGTGACATCCCGAACACGATTGTTTTGGTGACATTCAGGCTAAACCCTAGCAAAGCTATCGTTCCGATCATCGTCTCACCCGCCAGACCGGCACCGATAAGAAAAGGCGCCAACATCACAGCCGCTCCAAACGTGCTGCCAGAAACAATTCCATAGGGGATCCCAGCAAGAGCCAGACCTCTGAGCCCGACCTTGACCTCTTTCTTTTTGAGGCTTCGATTCAGAGGGATAGAGACCAACAAAAACAAACCCAAGACCAACGCGACGACACCGACCGGCAGAGATACATAAACGTAGGCACTGAGCACGATAAACGGCAAACCAGTCAGAAACACCGCTAGGTATTCCTTGATCGCGACCGATTTCCGAAATGCCCATATCCTCGCTATGTTACTAATAATCAGTGCCGTCGCGACCACCGGGACTGTTTCTTTAACTCCGAGAAGTGGCGCCAGCATGACTGCGAGCACTAAACCCCCGGCGAACCCTGAGAAAGAATGGAAGACTGCAGAGCTGAACGCCGCAGCGGCCACCAAGAAAATGAATAAAACGTCTATTTCGCCCATTATTGTCTACAATTTTTATTTGTTGCGGTAAGTACGAAGAAGCATTGTCAAGTGAGGACGTTGATTCAGCGCACGAACAGTGCGATATTCAACGCAGCATTGTCAACATAATATCAACAAAATTTGAGAGAAATGCATGCCCTCAACTCTTTTTGACAAGATTTGGACCACACATGTCGTTACTGACAGAGGGGACGAGTCTCTCCTTTACGTGGACCGAGTCCTTTTGCAGGAAAACTCATTCCACGCGTTCGACAAGATCCGACGTGAGGGTCGGACCGTTCGTAACCCAAATCAAGCGTTTGGATTCTCAGATCACTACGTACCGACCCGAAACAGGGAGCTAGGAATCACTGGTATCCGGGACCCCGAGATCCGGAACATGGTCGAGCTAATCACATCAGACACCGAAACATATGGCATCGAACTGTTTGGCCTGGGCCATGACTACCAGGGGATTTTACACGTTGTTGGGCCTGAGTTTGGTATCACTCAGCCCGGTCTCGTGATTGCCGGAGCGGATTCTCACACCTCGACGCACGGAGCGCTTGGCGCCTATGCATTCGGTATAGGTTCTTCCGAAGTCGCACACGTCCTAGCGACTCAGACGCTATGGAGGTCGAAGCCAAAAACTCTCCGCGTAACTATTTCGGGCGAGAGGCAGGCAGGGGTGTCGAGTAAGGACCTGATCCTGTTCTTAATCAGAACGATCGGTAGCGGTGGGGCCGTCGGCTACGCTGTCGAATACAACGGTGACACAATCGACGAGCTGTCTGTCGAGGCCAGGATGACCGTCTGTAATATGTCCATAGAGGCGGGCGCGCGAGCAGGTCTCATTGCGCCCGACCAAAAAGTGTTCGACTACATGCGAGGCAAGCCTATGGCACCTACCGGGTCACGGTGGGACCAGGCCCTTGAATACTGGCGTACACTCAAAACGGAGGCAGGATCGGTCTTTGACCGCGAGGTACTGATTGAGGCGTCAGAGATTGCCCCACAAGTCACCTGGGGTACGAATCCGGAGATGGTTGCCGACGTCACGGGGAGCATCCCCGACCCAGCGATGGAGCAGGATCCAGAACGAAAGAACCGTATTACGAGGGCCCTCGAGTATATGGGGCTGCAAGCGAATCAGATGATTCAGTCAATCCCGCTTGACCGAGTATTTATCGGGTCTTGCACGAATAGTCGGATTGAGGACCTTAGGATCGCCGCGCAGGTCATGAAAGGACAGACGTGCAGGATCCCGACGATGATTGTCCCGGGATCAGAGCAGGTAAAACGCGCCGCTGAGTCAGAAGGTCTGCACGAGATTTTTCAAGGCGCGGGCGCCGAGTGGCTCGCTCCGGGATGTTCTATGTGTGTAGGCATCAATGGAGACATGCTAGCGAGCGGCGAGCGCGCAGCCTCGACATCAAACCGAAATTTCGAGGGTAGGCAAGGACAAGGGGGTCGCACTCACCTGGTCAGCCCAGCTATGGCCGCTGTGGCCTCGATCACGGGCCGGTTTGAAAATATCAGCTCCTACGCGGAGGCACACTCATGGAACCTCTGATTCAGATTAGCGCGATCGGCGCACCGCTTCGTCTCGCAAACGTCAATACGGATCAATTATTTCCTGCGCGATTCATAAAAAAACCGCGGGCGGTGGGTTACGCGCAGTACCTGTTCCACGATATCCGACGCACCGATGCAGGGGACATCAACCCAAATTTCTCACTCAATCACCCCAAATTTGAAACTGCTAAAATTCTGTTCGCCGGGGCAAATTTTGGCTCAGGCAGTTCAAGAGAGGGAGCCGTTTATGCACTTTATGACTCCGGGTTTAGGGCCGTCTTCGCGCCAAGCTTCGGTGAAATATTCGCGGCAAACTGCCTCAAAAATGGCGTCCTGACCGCCCGATTAGATCAAGAGAAGATCCAGTCGATTCAGGAAGCCTTGGACCTCGCTCAAGAGCCGAGAGTCTCGGTCGATATCGATCAGGAATGCATAACATTCCCGGCTGGTCAGGTTGTTAGATTCAGCCTAGATCCATTTCAAAAGCACTGCCTAATGAATGGCCTAAATGAAATTGATCTCTCGCTGGAATTCAATGACGAAATCACAGCCTTTGAAGAGAATCACCGAAAAACATACCCCTGGACCGCTTTGTGAGCGTTATTCGAGGTATCAAAGTCTGGCACCTTGACCTGCCGCTCATCAAACCATACGCCCTAAGCTACAGGACGTTTGAGTCATTCGAACCCTATCTTGTCAGGATGATCACAGACGATGGGCAGGTGACATTTGGTGAGCAACACATCTCCCCCGGGTCCAGCTCTGAAACACGCGAGGGGGGTTGGTCTTTTCTGACCTCATCTGCCGCTGCGATGATTGGTTCGGACATCAACGCAGCGTTTGAACAGTTGAACAACAAACGATCTGAAAGCCCTGTGGCAGCAGCGGCCCTACTGAATGCGTTAGATCAACTCAAGAAGCCCGGAAAATGGACTCCAAAAGATCATCTCAGCATCCCGGTTTTAACTGCATTTTCGGCAACAACACCGGAACAGATTTCGACCGAACTTGATGAGAAAATTGCACTCGGATTTCGAACTTTTAAGATCAAAGTTGGAAAAGACGTGAACGAAGATAAGACGAGAGTTCGTGTCATCCAGGACACACTCGGAAATCGTGGCACGATACGCGTAGACGCGAACCGTGCATATTCTGCGCGAGACGCGATCGAGTTCAGCCAAGTACTCGATCCAGATGTTTGTGAACTGTTTGAGCAGCCCTGCGACAGTTACGACTGGGAAGGCAACGGGCAAGTCGCACAAGCGTCCCCTGTTCCATTGATGCTCGACGAACCGATCTGCAGCATTACGGACATAGAACGCGCGGCAACGATGCCCGGAGTTGGATTTTGTAAAGTCAAACTTAAGCGCTTTGGTTCATTAGTTGACTTGTGTAACGCCATCGAAGCAGCTCACGCGCTGGGTCTTCAAATAGTACTTGGAGATGGCCTAGGTTCAGACATTAATTGCTACCTCGAGGCGCTAGTGTCTGAGCGATATCTGAACCGCGCGGGTGAGTTCAACGGTTGCTTCAAGATTCGAGATGACTCTCGGATCTTAACGCCACATCTCAAGTTTGAGGATGGATACATGATTCTCGAAAAGGCAGCACCCTTGAATCTAAACAAAGAAGTTATAAATGCCAGAACAGTACGAGAAGCAATGTACGGAGAGACGGAGAACTAACATGAAGATCACGCAACTATCCCCCAACATTGGAGCCAACATCGACGGTATCGACCTTGCGAATCCTCTCACCCCAGAAACCATAGGAAAAATCAAAGCTGCATGGGATGAACATCTCGTCCTACGATTCAGGAACCAATCGATCAATGACGATGACTTACTCCAGTTCAGTAAATATTTTGGGGAACTTGATCCGCCAGGTCCAAATCCATACGGGATTACATTTTTACCGGAATATCCCGAGATTAATGTGATTTCAAACGTCAAGACTCCCGACGGGACACCAATGGGGAATCTCGGAGACGGCGAGGCCGTCTGGCACGCAGATATGACTTATATAGAGCAACCTCCTGTCGCTGGGATCCTTTACTCGCTGGAGGTACCAGTGGGACAAGGCAACACGTATTTCAGTAGTATGATCCGCGCATACGAGGCGCTGCCAACCACTCTGAAAAAAGAGATCGATGGGAAAATCTTGATCCATGACGCGGCACACAACAGCGCAGGAATGCTGCGAAAAGGATACAGCGAGGTTACCAACCCGTCTGAAACACCAGGGGCAACACACCCGCTGGTTTGGACTGATACGAGGGGCAAGCGGGCTCTATTTCTCGGTCGTCGACCGCATGCCTATGTTGTGGGATTAAGCGCGGACGAAAGTAATCAGCTGCTCGATGAGGTTTGGTCACACGCCACCAATCCGGAATGGACATGGCACAACGAGTGGGAGGTTGGCGACCTCGTCATGTGGCAAAACCATCTCGTGATGCACAGGAGAGACGCGTTCGATGGAAACACTCGACGCATCATGCATCGCACGCAGCTGAAAACATTTGCGGCCTAGCAAGAGTCAAGGTCGACAGCCCTGCCCGCGTTTATCATGCTTGCTCTCTCCAGAGCCAGTCCGGCCATCGCGACGTCACAGACCGCCATGCCCTGGATCACGGCCAGCGTTAATCCACTGCAAACGGATTGGTATTTTTCAGGGTCTAGCGCCACGTCACCAATCAGGGCAGTCTTTCGAGCCTGAATCTGCTCGACACTTAAACCATCAGATTTCACCCAGTGATGTAGGTCACCCTGCTTCAGTGCGTAACCCAAATCGTCAAGGATAAAGTGCTGGCTACGTTGCCAGGTGGTGAAGTCAAACTCAGGCACGCCGCCCATGGACAAGGCGATCGCTCCCTCTCGGAGCCAATCGCCCTGAATAAATGCAATACTGGCCTTAGTGATTGTCAACACCGCCTCCGCGTTTCGAACCGCTGGCTCTATCGCTTGGATATTCATTCGTGAGGAGACCGAATAGGGTAGGCTCTTTCTGAACAGTTCACCCCGCCCCTCGTCTCGGCACCCTAAAATAATACGCGCGTCCGGGAACGCATGGCCTAGTGCGATGGCGCATTCGAATCCGATCTTACCTGCCCCGATCAGGGCAACTACCCGAAGATCTGGACGTAACCAACGGAGTGTCAGAGCACCGGTAACTGCCGTACGTCTCCGGTGAAGCCAATTCTCAGCGACCAATCCCACCGGTTGGCCAGTTTGAGAATTCACTACCCAAGTAAAATAGGACCCAGGACTCGCTAGCCTGAAGCCTGCGACTCCGATGTCACCGAAGTGAGCCCCCTTTAATCGGCATTTTTTTCCCTGATCAGACGGTAACTGAAGATATAGCGAGCTCGGCTCCGAGAGAACCGAGCCGACTCGGCCGTAGTAGCGATAAGCCTCAGCACACACTTCAAAGCAGGCATCGATTTCATCGCCAAGGCAGCGCTTCACGGTTTGCTCTGATAAGATCTTCAACTGACCCATTTTAAGACTCTCCCAACCATTGGTCCTGATCGACGAAGCGATCACGGTCACCCAAGGGGCTCAATAAATTGGACACAGACTCTGAGTTACCGTTCTCGATAATTGACCTCAGAACTAACTCTGTCGCCTGAATGCAAGCTCGCTGAATATCAGACGGTACTATCATGTACCGGTACCCGAGCCTCTCTAACAAGTCTGGGCTGGTGTAGGGTGTTTTGCCACCAGGAAACATGTTGATCAAGACCGGTACGTCGAACAAACCAGGTATCAACTCAACCTGTTCCGCTGACTCTGGAGCCTCAATAAAAACGACGTCTGCGCCTGCCTCAACCATCGATTGCGCGCGCGAGATTGCCATGTCGAATCCTTCGATCGCGATTGCGTCAGTTCTCCCGATGATCAAAAAATCATCAGCTCGCCGAGCTTTGACCGCGGACTCGATTTTACGGCACATCGAATCTTTTGGGATCAGTGACTTACCCTCAAGGTGGCCGCAGCGTTTTGGGAAGCTCTGGTCTTCAATGTGCACCCCCTTGATACCGGCCGCCTCAAACATTTGGATCATCCGCCGAACATGCTGAGTATCGCCGTACCCTGTATCACCGTCCGCAAAGACTGTCCCATCGAATGCTCGAACTATCGATTCAAGCCTCAAAGCCATCTCAGTCATCGAGACCAACCCAAGGTCTGGTAACCCAAGACTCCGCGCAATGGCGCCCCCACTGGCGTAGACTGCCTCGGCGCCTACGTGTCTCGCGATTGACGCCCCCAGCCCGTCATAGACACCGGGCAGGATAGTCAGCGTTTCCTGGTCATTCATCAAAAGCACCTAAATTGTTAACAAAAATTTTAGCGATCTACCCTGTGTATAAAAACTCTATCGGGTTTTTCGAACAAAGGTTGCAGATTGTGTTGACAATATACACCGCTTTCGTAACTCTAGAAAAAGGTGTCTAAGACGCCTTTAGTTCGAACTTAAACCAATAATAAAGGGGAACACGATGATTCCTATGCATATTCTCAAGAAGACTACCTTTGCCGTCTGCGCGACGTTTGCGTTGTCGTCGACAGCATTTGCCGCCTCCCACGGCGACAAAAAGAAAGATCCACCGGTTTGTGACAAGCCAATCGAAGTCGTCATCCACTCGTCGTACGGCGGGGGCACAGACGTTACTGCGCGGATGATGATGATTCGCTCACGTCGCACACTTGATCAAGACATGTTCGTGATCAGTAAGCGTGGCGGATCCGGAGCCAAAGCCCAGAATTATGTCCTCTCCAAGCCCGCAGACGGGTGCACTATCATGGCGCTAACCCAGTCTCATCTGTACACGATGGCGCAGGGTAAGTCAGACATGAAAATTGACGATATCGTCGGCGTAGCGCGCGCGATGGACGATCCCACGTTCTTGGTTGTTGGCGCGAAGAGTGAAGCCAAAACACTCGAGGACCTTGTCGCGGCATCAAAGAAACGTACCCTGAATTTTGGTGTGGCACAGGTCGGCGGTACCGAGCACATCGGTCTCGCGCAGCTTGCAAAGGCAGCCGGTATCAAGTTTAAAGTTGTGCCATTTGGCTCGGGCGGTGAAATGCTGCAGGCTCTTTTGTCTGGCGCGATCGACGCGACGTTACCGAACGTGAGTGAGGCAGCGACATTAATTGCCGACGGTTCTGTTAGACCTCTTGTTCTGCTTGCAGAAGAACGCCTACCAGATTACGCAGAGGTCCGTACTTCTTTCGAGATGGGTTACGAAGTAAAGACCTCCACAACCCGTGGATATGCTGTTTTGGCTAAGACCCCGAGAGACAAGGTAGAACAAATCTCTAAGGGCCTCGTCAAGGCGATGTCTCACGAAGTGTTCGCCAACTACTTGGCCACCGCCGGTCTGAAAGTTGAGTCGAGCGTTGCGGGTACTGACGTCTGGGACAAAGGTCTCAAAGAAGAGTATGCGAAAGCAGCAGAGGCTCTCAAAGAGCTTGGCATTATCAAGTAACACCATAGGAGCACGTTGATGGATAGTCAAAAATCAACAGCTCCCTCGACAGATGGAGCACGAGCCCTCGGGCTCGTGCATCCGGTCGACCTTGCTGTCACAGCGATCATCCTCACAGGGGTGGCGTATCTCTTCTACGAGACCACGCAATTTGATGAGGTTTCCCCATTGTTTGCTCAAAACATCCAACCAGCGATGTACCCGCAACTACTGCTATGGATTATTGGAGCACTCGCCTGCTTCTTGCCATTCGAACATATCCTTCTGACCAAGAAAGGAAAAAATATCGACAAAGACCGTAGCGAATCAGTTCACCCCCTTACGAAATTAACAATTGCATTTCTGGTGGTAGTAGTGCTCGCGTCGCCTTATCTAGGAATGTTGTTGACAATGATCACAATCTGTTTGGTAATGCCGCGACTCTGGGGCTACAGGAAATTGATTACCATCCTGCTCTTCGCCGCGATATTCCCCGTAGCGGTCTCTCTGGTTTTCTCGAAGGTCCTAAGTGTCTATTTCGACTCTGGAATATTTGGCATCACAATATAAAAATTAAAAAGGTTCAGTTCTGATGGACGCAATCGTTGAAGGTTTCTCGCTTCTCTTAAAGATCGAAAATATTATCTTAATCACCCTGGGTGTTTTGATTGGTGTTCTTGTCGGAGCGCTCCCTGGGCTCAGCTCGCCGATGGCTATCGCCCTCTTAACTCCGTTCACACTCCAACTCGAGCCAATTCCAGCTATCGCCATGATGGCCGCGTTGTATTGTGCGGGGACTTTCGGTGGATCTATTACCGCGATCCTGATTAACGCGCCTGGAGCACCGCCAGCCGTAGCGACCGCCCTGGACGGTTACCCGATGGCAAAACGTGGTGAGCCTGGGCGCGCCCTAGGCCTTGCAACGGTTTCCTCCGTTACAGGTGGAATAATCAGCCTCATAGTATTCATTGTTGCCGCTCCAACTTTGGCCGCCGTCGCACTCGAGTTTCGTCCCCCAGAGTATTTTGCTTTAGCAGTGTTTGCGCTGTCGATGCTAGCGTCAATGACGGGGAAGAGTTCCCTGAGAAATATGATCGCAGGTGCGGTGGGAGTCCTCTTGGCGACTGTTGGTATTCATTTAACCACCGGTGTCGAACGCTTCACCTGGGATATCCCTGATCTCGACGAAGGAATCCACTTTGTCCCAGTGCTGATCGGATTGTTTGCTCTGGGAGAGCTTCTGAGCCAGTCCAGCACACTGAACAATGTCGTCGAACGAATCGAAGCGAAGGCCATGAAATTACCGACATGGAAAGAGCTCAAAGAATTAAGAAACTGTATCTTACGGTCGTCAGGAATAGGTACATTTATAGGCATCTTGCCCGCCGAAGGCTCAACGGTCGCGGCGATCATTGGATACAATGAAGCTAAGCGCTTCAGCAATAAGAAAGAAGAATTTGGCACCGGTACCCCGGAGGGGATTGTTGGGCCGGAGGCAGCAAATAACGCTGCTGCAGGCGGCGCGATGGTACCGACCCTCGCTCTAGGCATTCCTGGATCAGGATCAACAGCCCTTATCTTAGCGGCCCTCATTATGCACGGGTTCAGACCAGGCCCGTACCTCCTAAATGAGACGCCCGAGTTTTTGTATGCGATTTTCGGCGCAATGCTTTTCGCGAACATTGCGTTCCTAGCGATCGGCCTTGCTGGTGCTAAATTTTTCTCACTAGTCACGTTTATACCAAAGCAACTATTGTGGCCCGCGGTCTTTATCTTTGCGGTCATCGGAGCCTACTCATCCAGTTCATCATTCGTTGACGTGTATGTGATGTTGGTCGCTGGCCTGATTGGATACTTCATGAATCGGCATGGCTTCGGTGCAGCTCCGCTTGTAATGGGCTTGATCCTTGGAAAAATGGTTGAGGAAGCTTTTAGTCAGTCAATGATCATTTACGACAACAACTTCCTGGCCCTGATGGAGAGCCCGATCGTTCTGTTCTTCTTCGCGCTAACCGCCGTAAATCTCTCAACACCTTTCTGGACAGGGTTTAAGAAGAGAAAGGCAGTAAACGCATGACACAAACGGATTCCGTCGCGGTAGTCACTGGTTCCGCCCGCAATATTGGCCGGGCGACAGCCATAAAACTTGGCGAGCTTGGCTTTAATGTGGTGGTACACACGAATAATGATGCGCAAAACCTCCAACAAACTGCGGACCTGGTGAGACAAACCGGAGTGCAGTGTGCGACGGTAGTTGGATCTTTAGATAATCCAGATACTGTTATTGCTCTAGACCACTCGTGTAAAACTCTCGGCCACTGTCGAGTGCTCGTGAATAACGCCTCGGTCCGAAAAACCAAACCCTTTCTGGAGATGACGCTTGAGGAGTGGCGACAAGTTTTTCGCATCAACAGTGACGCCCAGTTCATGTGCACGCAACAATTCCTACCTGATATGCTCGATTCAAAATGGGGACGAGTAATCTGTCTTGGCGGTCTATCGGCCCATACAGGCGCACAAGAAAGGGCCGCCGTAGTCAGCTCTAAGTCAAGCGTGCCCGGTCTGGTGCGGGCATTGGCGGTAGAGTTCGCGGGTTCCGGAGTAACTTTTAATTGCGTGGTACCGGGTCATATCGATACACACCGAACCGCTGAAACAGGCGCCCGGCTTAAGCATCCAAGTTTTGACGGGAAAAATGTGCCCTACGGGCAGCCATCTGATATCGCGGCCATTATCGGAATGTTAGTCGGGCCAGACAGCGGATTCATCACCGGGCAGACAATTCACATCAATGGCGGAGCTTTCTTACCATGAGCTCTGTAATTCTTGCAGAACATATCGCCACCATTTCCACCAGCCAAACTGCAAATATTCCAGAGTCAGTTAGTCAGATGTTACAGAGAGTCACACTGGACGCTTACGGGCTTATGTTCTCTGCTCGAAACACAGACTATATCCGAGCGATCGAATCATCCTGCATGGATAATGGAAACTCGACAGCGTTTGGTCATGGGTCACGCTTCACGATGCAAGATGCCGCTCTGATCAACGGGACAGCGATACACGGAGAGGATTTCGATGATACTTTCGAGGGGACTCCTGTCCACGTGTCGTCTGTGATCGTGCCAACAATTTTAGCAATAACCGAACGCGAGGATGTCTCTCCAGACACCTTTATCAAGTCGATGGCGTGCGGCGCCGAGCTTATTTGCAGGCTCGCTTTGGTTGCCCCAACGGCGGTTCATCGCCAAGGATTTCATCCGACCGCGATCTTAGGAGCATTTGGCGCAAGCCTAACAGCATCGGTGGCGTACGGGCTGAGCCCACAGCAGACCGCGTCCGCTCTCGGAATTGTTGGTTCGATGGCCTCTGGCATCATTGAGTACCTCGCTGAGGGGACATGGACCAAGCGAATGCACCCCGGCTGGGCTGCCTCGGCTGGCATCAAATCTGCCATGATGGCGAAGGCAGGTTTCAAGGGGCCACGCACTGTCTTCGAGGGTACTCATGGATTATTCAAAGGCTTTGCTTCTAATTCCATCACTCCAGATTTCGGTCACCTAGAATCATTCGGCGACGGCTGGGTTTCCGCGGGACTTGCATTTAAACCGTATGCTTGTGGGACTATGACGCAGCCATTTGTTGATTGCGCGGTGCAAGCCTCAAAAATCCTTAGATCTGAGAATATCAAAGAAATTCATGCTCATGTCGGTGAAGGTACCGTTCATCGCCTGTGGGAGCCACTTGAGGAAAAGAGAAATCCATCGACACCTTATGGGGCAAAGTTTTCCGTGCCCTACTGCGTTGCAATCGGTTTCCTCGACGGGAAAGCAGGATTGAATGAATTCACCGAAGAACAGCTTTCGAGAGACGACATCCAATCACTCTCTTCAAAAATCACCTACTCAATCAACCCCGAAGATCCTTATCCAGAAGAGTATGTGGGCTGGATTGACGTCATCGATTTGGAGGGTAACACGCATACCGTCAAGCAGTCGTGTTTAAGAGGCGGTAAGCAAGAGCCTATGGCGCAGCAGGAACTTGAGGATAAATTCAAAAATAATCTTATGTTTGCAGGTCTCGACAATAAAGACATTGCGTCTGCTCGAGACTGCATCAATCAGCTATTCGACCCAAAAAACAACATCCGAGAGTGTGTCAAAGCACTCGCAATGATCGGAGAAAAATCATGACACTACCTTTCGCATCAACAGCCCTCAATGGGATTCGCGTCATTGATCTGTCTCGCGTACGCTCCGGCCCAACAGCTGCCCGGCAATTCGCAGATTGGGGCGCTGACGTCATTAAAATCGAACCTCCGGAGTCTGTTGAGCCAGACGGAACACTTGGCGCTGGACGTAATACCGCAGACTTTCAAAATCTACAAAGAAATAAACGAAGCATGACGCTCAATCTGAAATCTGAGGATGGAATTCAGATTTTAAAAGAACTGATCAAAACAGCTGACGTGGTCATCGAAAACTTCCGCCCAGACGTTAAAGATCGCCTTGGAATTGATTACGAAAGTCTCAAGAAAATTAATCCTAGAATAATCCTCGGAAGCATTTCAGGCTTTGGTCAAGATGGTCCGTACGCTAAACGACCAGGCTTTGATCAAATCGCACAGGGTATGGGTGGCCTAATGTCCATTACCGGAGAGCCAGGACAAGGACCCATGCGTGTTGGTATTCCGATCGCCGACCTATGTGCGGGCCTATTCTGCGCGATGGGTGTATTAACTGCGCTCATAGAACGCAATACGTCTGGAGTAGGACAGTGGGTTCAAACCAGTCTCCTTCAATCACAGATCTTTATGCTCGACTTCCAGGCAGCTCGTTGGTTGACGCAAAGCGAGGTTCCAAAGCAAGCCGGTAACGATCATCCGACAAGTATCCCGACAGGTGTCTTCCCTACAACTAACGGCTCTATCAATATCGCCTGTGCGGGAGAGGCGATTTGGCAACGCTGCGCCATGGCACTGGGGCATACTGATTGGATCGACGATCCACGATTCTTGCAAAACGCGGACCGCTCAAAAAACCGAAAAATTCTTAACCGACTAATTTCAGAAATAACGATGACGAACACCTCGGAGCACTGGGTGGAGACCCTTCTTGAAGCGGGCGTACCAGCTGGACCTATCTACTCAGTTGATCAGGTTTTTGCGGATCCACAGGTCGAGCATTTGGGTATCGCAACCGAAGCATTAGGAACTATTCCGTTTGGTGACACAAAATTGGTAGGGCAACCATTCTTGATGAATCGAACTCCGAGTTCGATCGTCTCCCCACCTCCTAGCCGAGGTCAACATACTGAAGACATATTGGCTGAACTTGGCATTGGTGACTCAGAGTCCCTCAAGCAAAAAAACGTGATCTAAAGGTGTAAAACATCATGGACAAAATGCTTTCAAAAATTGAGGGGTCTATTGGATATCTCATTTTCAACAACCCGGAAAAACACAATGCTGTATCGCTCGAAATGTGGGATGCAACGGATGCGATTCTCGACGAGTTTGAATCCGATCGCGATGTACGCGTCGTTGTATTAACGGGAGCCGGCGGAAAATCATTTGTGAGTGGTGCAGATATTTCCAAATTCGAAAAAGAGCGTGGTTCTGCGGAAGCCACGAAACATTACAATGCGCGCATCCGTGCAATCTATGAGCGCATCGATCATTTCCCCAAGCCAACAATTGCTCAGGTAGACGGATACTGTATCGGAGGCGGCCTCAACCTGGCCGTGTGTTGCGATATCCGAATCTGTTCTAAGAAGTCCAAGTTTGCGATGCCGGCCGCCAAGTTAGCACTCGGTTATCCGTTCCCAGCCATTCAGCGATTAATCAAAGCGATTGGTGCATCAAACGCAAAATATTTGATGTTTACCGCCGAGCGCATCGACGCTGACACCGCGTACCGCATGGGATTTGTGCAATCAGTTCACGATGAATCGTCTCTTGAGCAAGAAGTTGCAAAGGTTGCCAATCAAATTGGAGCAAACGCGCCTCTGACGATCAGAGCGATGAAGTTCATCGCGACACAGGTTTTAACTGATCCAGAAAACCGAGACCTTGCAAAATGTGATGCCTTCGTCGATGCGTGCTTCAATAGTGAAGATTACAAAGAGGGCCGAACCGCGTTCATGGAAAAGCGAGCGCCTCAGTTCAAAGGTTGTTAGTAGGTTTAAGGCGCTACTGGTTCAGTAACTGACTGCAACTCAATCGCTGTCAACAGCCTTTGTTTTGCAGTCATGACATGATTTCTCATCGCCAGACCAGCTTTAACTGGATCTCGATGCGCAATCTCCTCCAATATCAGCGCATGCTCGGCATTAGATACGTCCATCGATCCTTGTTGGATCAGACCTTTGCGTCGAAATAAATGCAACTCCTTCACGAGCGAAAGATACATCTGCGACAAACGCTCACTACCCGTCATTGTCAAAAGCTTTTCATGAAACGCTAAGTTCTCAGGATAGTAAGCCTCAAAGTCATTGGCCCGGACTGCTTTATCTAGCCGAGCATGAATATCCCACAGCTCCTGAATTTGCTTCTCGGTCCCGTGCGTGGCTGCGAGCTGTCCGATCAACTGATCAAGGAACGCGCGAATATCGTAAACCTCAAGAGCTTGACGCACGTCCATTTTACGGACAAACACACCCCTATTTGGAACAGCGGTAAGCAGCCCGGCCTGCACTAAGCCCTTGCAAGCCTCCCGAATCGGCCCCCGACTCGTTCCAAACATCTCAGCCAATTCCACTTCGTTAAGCTTGTCTCCGCCCTTTAGCTTACCTTGGAGGACAAGATCCTCAATTTTCTTCTGAACGGCAGTTGCAAGGCCGGTAGCGAGAAAATCAGACATGTCGTTCGAAACCCTTTCACTCGTACACTTGATAAATTGTAGACAATTTATCATAAACCCTAAAATCCGTTACGTGTATGATCGAAAAGCATAGTAATCCCGTGTCAAACACCTTCTTAAAAAATTTTCTTGCCCTATTGCTTTTCCTCAAAAAAGATTGAAAATGCGCGCACATTAAACAAAACCACTTGGAAATATTTATGCGTTTGTGACCCGGCGTCTGAGTTTGTCTAGACGTGTCTGAGCGACGAAGACAAACTTGGAGACTATCCGTGTTAACAACCATTCGACCACGATCAGAGGGTGACTTCTGGCTGGCGCAGACTGGTGGTAATTCACCAGCACTGCTTTTCAATCCCAATCGCGTTCGCGACACTTGGCGTGCATTACAACAGGCATTGCCAAACGTGACGCTGTATTACGCCGTCAAATCGAATCCCTATCATTTGTTGTTGGCAACTCTGGTTAACGAAGGGGCTTCATTTGACGTAGCCAGTGCTCCGGAGATTCAGGCACTTCTTCCGTTCGGGGTTCCAACGAGCCGTATGATCCACACTCACCCGATTAAAACCGAGCACGATCTCGAAACATCGTTACAGCTTGGTGTTCGTTCGTTTGTGATCGATAACTTAGACGAGCTGTGGAAAGTCGCCCCATACCGTCATGACATCACTGTGATGTTGCGACTTGCTTTTGTCGCGCCCGACGCGCCAATTGATTTATCTCGGAAGTTCGGAGCACAGCCAGAGGATGCACTTCATATCATGGCTGTCGCTAAGCAAATGGGAATAGTGATTGATGGACTTTGCTTCCATGTGGGATCACAAGCGAAGAGTGCAGATACGCATCGTATTGCTCTTCTTCGCTGTCTCGAAATTGCGAGTGACGCAGCTTCAGAGGGAATTGCCAAGATTGAGCGCATTGACATCGGGGGTGGATTCCCAGCGAATTACTCAAATCACGCGGTCGATTTTGATGTATTTTGCAAACCAATCCGTGAAGCCATGGAACAAGTTCCTGCACACATTCAGCTCATGGCAGAGCCGGGTCGCGCAATTTCTGCACCAAGCATGACTCTGGTGTCGCGTGTGATCGGTCGCTCGAAACGGCAGGATGAAGCGTGGTGGTACTACCTCGATGATGGCGTCTATGGTGCTCAATCAGGTCGAATTTTTGATCACATCAACTACCCGATGACCATTTATACAGAAGGTGGCGACCTTTCATCTGCAGTATTCGCGGGACCAACGTGCGATAGCGTCGACCGATTTGGCGACCACGAGAGCCTTCCAGAACTATCTCTTGGGGACGTGATCGTAATTCATGAAATCGGAGCTTATAGCATCGCAACAGCTTGCCACTTTAATGGTATTGCACCTCCAGTCATTATTGATCTCATTGATGAATCCGAGGTCCAGCTCAGGCAAGCCTGATCGTCCCCACGGCGCCGAATCCACTGATGCCAAAAGCTACGGTTTTGTGTAGTATTCGGAGCCTGCTGTGGGCCTATAGCTCAGTTGGTTAGAGCAGGGGACTCATAATCCCTTGGTCGCAGGTTCGAGTCCTGCTGGGCCCACCAACTCAAACCGTTGTTAAAAAGGGGTTTGGATCCTGCAAGAGCCGAATGCTTCTGATTCCCTCAGGTGTCCTAGGAGTTTCTTGGATTAGTCAGCGACCATATCAGCACCACAACACTGTGGGCTCTTGATTTTTCCTTCACACTCAGGGCATTTGGAAATTTGAACTACAGTGCCGTCATCAAGAGTCAATGAACCATCGACTAATGGAACATCGCACTTAGCACACGAGGCATTTACCGCCATTCCACAAGCATCACATTCATACGTTGCCATATTAAGTCTCCTATTCCTATTTTAGGTTTACTCATCAATTATTTAAGTCTTTTCACCATTAATCTAACACCTTCACTGTTCCAAACCATACATATAAACGCTGGTAAATAGCCTTTTCGTTTTTAATTGGATAAAGAGCTCTCATGTATTGCCCTGATCCTTTATTTCACAAGGATGAAAGACTGTGACTCACAACAACCAAAACCTCGTAGTGGATAACTCAGAACTTCAAGACTTCACCGCTTTGCACTTTCTAAATAAAGCAACCAAATTCTCGCCAAAGCCATGTCAACTAGATTTCAACAATGGGATTTTTTCAATTCAATGGGTTGGTCATGCATGATTACACCATCGCTTTTAATATGCGCTTAACCCTCTGAAATCTTTTGCAAAGATTTTTAGTATGATAAAAATATTGTTATGTATCAATAAGATACGACTAAAAACCAGTGGATTTTAATTTTGGGGTCAACGATACTGACCGTGTCATCTGAACCGGAAACGGAAGGTTGGCGAAAGACTTGAGGTCAGTCACGCGACGATTCATGAGCCTTTAGTTAAAGGGTAAAACAGGACTGCGAAAGCAGACTTAAAGTTATCTTGGCATTAGAGCTCTATTGCGACTAGTGGCAATTAGATCCGATTGAACTAGAGTCGGAAAAGGACTGGGTAAAACCAGTCCTTTTTTTATTCTAAACCTCGAACACGACGTTGCCAGAGACAGGGTCTGTAACCCCAAGCTCTGGTGACAATTCCTCCATGAGATGTCGAGAACTGTCGAGCAATGAGATCATCTGCGGCATCGCATTCTGCATGTCCTCTTCACTCTCCCAAAGCCCGTAAGCAACATAACTTTGCTCACCCGTCTTGGCTAGAACATGCATCAACATCCCGTCCCACTTGTCAGCGGCTTTGAAAATTCGCTCGAACTCGTCCTGCTGACCTGCTCTCACTCTGAAGCGGACAACATTTGTGTGTTTGGACATACGTCTTCTCCTCGACCGGCCTCTGTTTAGCGGGCCGCCTTATCATGCATTTGCGGGCTTGTATGCTCCCATTACTGCAGAAGCGGATTGCATCCAATCCACTTGATCGGCGGCTGAGAACACTTCATCAACAGTGATATCAGTGACCGAACCAGAGGCGCCAGCGACAATCATCAGCGAGCCAGCGGCTTCGGCTGATCCTGACACTACCATGAAAAGTTTCCCGCCTAGCGTCATATGCAAGCTTTCTAGGTTCATATTGAGAGCCGAGAGTATCTTCCCAATCGCCTCTTCTCTGTTGTGTGGATTGTTTGCCATGCCAGCGAATGCAGAGTCTGTGTATGCAGCGGTGACCATAAATTGAGCCATGAGGTTCTCCTTGCAGGCTTATTATTAGAGTTAGGCTATTTGATCTTTTGTTTCAGAATTATTAACAGAAGCTAATCTCTTTTCGTTCCAAGATCACCCTTTTTAAGTCTGAGCAAGTAACCCTAATCCTTTTATAGGTGACAGACTTCGTTCTACGAGAGCTATCTAGCCAAGACCTCTTTGCATCGACAGATCGGCTTTTGCTAGCAGTTCTCGCTGGCGATTTTCTTGACCCTCTGCAAATTCCCACGTGGCCTCGAGCATTGGGAGGACAACAAGACCGACGGGAAGCAGTCGTTTATTTGAGTGATTGCGATGGAATTGGACCTGAAAGCCAAGCGAAGATTCGTGCTGCAAAGCCAAAAGCGATCATCGTGGACTGTAGCTTCCCGCCGGGAATGGGGCGCAATCACTTGAGTCTAGATCGAGCGACACCGTTGTTAACAGAACTCGATCCGCAGTGGTTATATCTCACCCATATCGGGCATGATCTTGAAAATTTTCTCATCACGAACCCACTACCAGAGGACGGCCGCATCCATATTGCAAGAGACGGCATGACTTTGAATATCGACTAATCCGGGAGAGCAGAAACCCAATCCCCTTTCAGCCCGCTAAAAAAGTCTGTTTTGGTGCATCCGATTCAGCGATGGCGCTACGCTCGCCAAGCGGGAATCGACACATTCAACGCAAGCACAATTAAGCGGGTGACTGTGGTAATCGCAACGGCCATCACCAAAGAAATCCAGGGAGTGACGTCCAATCGATCCAACCCAACGAGCACAACAGATCCCAACACAGCGAGGGCGATATAGGGCTGATGATCAGAAAACGCTTTAGGGACCACGTTACATAGGATGTCTCTCAAGACTCCGCCCAATGTACTCGAGATCACACCCATCAAAACCGCCACGATAATCGAAGCGCCTTCGATTAACGCAATTTGAGTACCAAGCGCCGCAAACAGTCCGAGACCGATTGCATCCGGGACCTGAATCCATTTTTCTGTTAATTCCGCATGCGATCGCCTCACAAAAATGGAGGCCAAGAGGCATAAGATAATCACCAACCACAGAAGATGATCCTGCTCTACCCAAAACAATGGCCGGCGATCGAGTAATACATCACGCAGTGTGCCTCCACCAAATGCAGAAACACCGGCAACAAAACAGATACCCACAAAATCCATGCCCACTCGCAATCCAGCGGCCAATCCCGATAGCGCAAAGGCGATCACAGCGAACACTTCAATTCCTGACTGTACAGACATTAAAATTGATGGAGTAACAGGGTCGATCATTTCAGTCCATATCCAAAACGCGAAATCACAGTCCGCATCTTAACAACAAGTTCTTGTTCACATTTCAATGATTGAGCGACGAGCAATCAGCAAGGGTAAACCTGAAATGACCGCAGTCCTGTCTGATTCCATTCCACTCCGTGCATCACGACGAATTCGGTTGCACTGACATCAAAATATCAGCTTTCGTTTTTTGGAATGACCGACATGACAGACAATCGACAGCATATTTACAGCGAACGGGTTGAGGCGATCCGACAAGCAATCCTCGAAGCCTGTGCCGATCATGATGTCACGCGAGAACAATTACTGAAAGATCTCCTGCGTTGGGAGGAGATTGAAGAACACCTCAACAGAACGACAAAGAAAGACTGATTTAGAGGTCCAATCCTTGGATTCCAAACACATAGAGACCGGTGCCGACTAAAATACTCACCAAGGTATTTCGTCCCACTAGCTGGACAATCGTGACAGCAGCGAATGCAAGCGTCGCGTTGGCCAACCGACCACCGGTTTCAATCTGTAACCCCGTCAAACCGAAGCACACCAAAACAACCATGATCATTGGTGGGAGATAACGGCCAAAATACCCAAGCATGGGATGATCATGCGATCGTGAGAAGGCGATGAAAGGCAATGCTCGAGTGACAAAGGTTGCAAAGGCCATCACCGCAAAGATCATCAGTACGTATTGGTTATCCATGGCTACTCACCCGACTCCAGCGCCAGAAAAGCACCAGTAAGCACATCCCAATCGCCACCAACAGAAATTGATTGGGAACGAGGCCATAGGCGATCACCGAAGACATCACCGCGATCATCAATAGCCAACGTTCATTCATGGCCCTGATTTGCTCGATCAACAGCACCAAAAACAACGCAACCAATGCAAATTCAAAACCGCGCGAATCAAACTCCACCATGGATTGCAAACTCGAACCCAGCGCGCACCCTGCCACCCAATAACACTGATTGAGAGCTGTCAGATAGAAGTAATAGCGATCACTATCTTGACGCTCGGGAGTCTTTGCCGTCACCAGTGAATAGGTCTCATCGGTTAAACCAAAAATTAAATACCAGCGCAACACTCCGCGCTTTGGATAACGATCCAGCACCGATAACCCATAAAAAATGTGTCGCGAGTTCAACAGCAATGTGGCGATCAATGCCTCAGCGTAGGAGACACCGGCCGCTAGCAGGCCAACTGCCATAAATTGCGCCGATCCAGCATAAATGACGATGCCAGCCAAAGGCGCAAATAGCCAGGGGTATCCGAGACTTTGAAACAACACCCCAAAGGCCATCCCCAACGGCAGATAACCAAACAAAACTGGGGATGAATCGCGAAGCGCTACCGCAAAATCAGACGACTCCGGATGGCTCAATCAAGCCATCCTTTCAATTCTCGCCGCGCCAAATATTCAAGCACTGCCATGCCATCCTCAGAGGCATTGAGACAGTCGAGAGCAACTAATTTCTCACCACCAGACTCCTGGAAGGTCTCATCCAAACCGATCGCGATCTCTTCGAGCGTCTCCACACAGTCTGAGAAGAATGCCGGACTCACCACAGCGACCCGTTTGACGCCTTGATGACCCAGGTCCTCGATCAGCTCATCAGCATAGGGCTTCAACCACTCTTTTGGACCAAACCGAGATTGGAATGCCACCTTAAATTTTTCTTCAGGCCAACCGAGCGCTTCACGGAGTAATCGCCCCGTTTTCTGGCATTGGCAGTGATAAGGATCGCCTTTTAACAAGTACTCTTTAGGCACTCCATGAAAACTCGCCACCAAGACATCAGGCTTTTCATCCAAGGCATCAATCTGAGTCTGAACCGACCGAGCAAGAATTCGGATGTATTCAGGGTCGTCATAAAACGGAGGAGACACACGAATGGTTGGCTGCCAACGCATCGCTTTCAGGGTATCACCAATTTTATCGACGACAGATCCAGTGGTACTGGATGCATATTGGGGATACATCGGAATACACAGGATTTTCCAACAGCCCTGGTCGAACATTTGGCTGATCAAAGAGGGAATCGATGGATTGCCATAGCGCATTGCAAACTCAACGCGAACAGCATCACCAAAGCGCTCTTGTAACTTTTCTGATTGTTCGCGCGTGATGGTTCTTAACGGCGACTCATCTCGCTCGTTATTCCAAATTTGCCGATATGCCGCCGCCGATTTCTTCGGTCGAAACGTGAGGATCGGCCCTTGCAAGATCAGTTGCCAAAGAATCTTCGGCAGTTCAACGACCCTTTTGTCACTCAGAAATTCACCCAAATACCGCCGCATCGACCAATAATCGAGTGCATCGGGCGTACCGAGATTAATCAGAAGAACACCAAGCTTCGGGCTCGGAACTTTAGGGTGATCAGTAGGTAGCAATGACATTACATCAAATCTCTCTGTGTCAGTTGTGTCAAAAGTTGCAGCATCAATTCCGGATCTTTCGTGCCGCAGGTCTCGCGAGCCGAGTGCATAGCCAATTGAGGGCAGCCAAGATCGATGGTGTCGATCCCTAATCGGCCAGCCGTGATTGGCCCGATTGTGCTACCACAACCGAGATCGGCCCGACTCGAAAAGTATTGAAGTGGGACATCAGCGCGTTCAGCAGCCTGTTCGATCACACTTTGCGTGATGGCTGTGGTGGCATAACGATGATTCGCATTAACCTTCACTACAGGCCCTTCGTTCAACAGTGGCCGATGACCTTCATCATGTTTTGACGCGTAGTTCGGATGCACGCCATGGGCGTTATCAATCGAGACCATCAAGCTATTCACACGGACGCGTTCAAAATCTGCATCAATGGTTGCCCGACGCAACACCGACTCCAAAAATGGACCATCGGCTCCACCAGTCGAGACACTCCCGATCTCCTCATGATCATTGAAAACAACCATGACTCCTTCAGCATCTTCGTTATTGAGCAACGCCTCAGTCGCGATGAAACAGCTCAGCAAATTATCGAGCCGTGCGCTGGTTAAAAACTCCTGATTCAAACCAACCACCTGCGCCGATTCGACTGGATACGCACAAAGCTCGAATGCAGAAATATCATCCGCTGAGCGGTCCAATTCACGTGCCAACAGGTCCTTGAAATCCAATTCAGCATCTGTCTCAGCCCGCGAGAGAATCATCGGTAATTCCTCATGTGGATTGATCTTCCGGCTACCGTTGGCTTCGCGATCGAGATGAATGGCGAGATTCGGAATCAAACCAACTGGACGCTTAAAATCGACCAGCTCAGTCAAAACAGCTCCCTCATTGGCTATCGCTACTCGTCCAGCTAGAGATAAGTCACGATCAAACCAAGTGGACAGTAAAACCCCACCATAAACCTCAAGACTCAACTGGAAATAGCCGTGTTTTTTCATCACTGGTTCCGGACGAACCCGCAAATTCGGACTGTCGGTATGTGCACCAAAAATGGTCCACCCGACCACCTCAGTTGGCTGCCTCCACGCAATTAATGCGCCATCCGAGCGAACCACAAAATAAGTCGCTCCTGCCTCCAGAGTCCAAGCTGCACGCTCATCGAGACGAACGAACCCAGCATGCTCTAAGCGTCTTGATACCTGATCAACCGCATGCCAAGGCGTGGGTGATTGATCGAGAAATGTCACCAACCGACCGATAAAAGGTGAGGCGCAATTGAAATCCAAGTTGTCTCTCCAAGGGTTGCGTTCTAAGGTGTGAGGAAGCATAACAGGATAATTAAGGTTCAATAGGGTCAGACACAAGGTGCTCATGAGAAGTTTGGTACGCAAAATTGTGGTCAATGCCATCCTAATGCCGTCGGTGCTGGGGTGCGCCATCACGGCTCAGGCGCTCACCATCGAGCCGACCCAAGAGGACAGTGCTCTTGCGCAAATCATCACGCGTGAGCTTGAACGCCGGCATTTAGCATCGGATGTGTTGTTTGCAGAACGCAAACCAATGGTCGGACAATTGATTTTGAAAGCGATCGATCCCTCGCGATCACTGCTGACTCAACAGGATATTGATCGCGCCACAATCACCGCCCTTCCTGAGCAAATTGAGCTCGGGAATCTTGATGCCGTCTATGCACTCTATGGGCTCTCGCTGACACGATCTGAAGAGCGTCTCGACTTCTGGTTAGAGACTCTCAATCAAGGCGTGGGATCCATTGATTTGACTGACCAAGAAGAATTACGAATCCGTGACGATGAAACTCCATGGGTCGGTGATCGCACCGAATTAAAAGATCTCTGGCGTCGACAACTGGAAAATCAGGCGATCAGTCTGCTCTTGGCGGATCGCTCCGAAGAAGAGACGTATCAAGCACTCATCCGACGCTATAAAAGCCAAAAAAATCGAATCGAACAAACCCGTCCTGACGATATTTTTGCAGGGGTGATCAACGCTTATGCCAGTGCGTATGACCCACACACCTCTTATCTACCCCCGGCTGACAGCGAGACCTTCAACATTAATATGTCACTCTCGCTGCAAGGTATTGGGGCAGTCCTTCAATCCGAAGATGAGTTCACCAAAGTGGTGAATTTAATCCCTGGCGGACCCGCTGAGATGGATGGCCGCTTACAACCTGCAGATCGGATCCTGAGCGTTGCTCAAGGGTCTGCACCCTTTGAGGATGTCGTCGGTTGGCGTCTTGACGAAGTGGTTCAAAAGATTCGTGGACCCAAGGGGTCACAAATCCGCCTGGAGGTCCAAGCTGGAGACGATGCGCCACATCGTGAAATTGTGTTGATCCGCGATCGCGTGCAGTTGGAAGAGCAATCTGCCAAGAGCGAAGTAATTGAAGCCGGCCCAAATGGCGAAAAGATTGGCATCATCACTATTCCCACGTTTTATTCCGACTTCACCGCAAAACAAGCCGGTGACCCTAACTATCGAAGCACCACACGTGATGTGAAGCAATTACTTGAAGAGCTCAGCGAGCAAGAGATCGAGGGCGTGGTCGTTGATTTACGAAACAATGGAGGCGGCTCACTCCAAGAAGCTTATGAACTCTTTGGTCTATTCATTCCACGCGGACCCGTTGTTCAAATTCAAAGTGCTGGTGGTCGAACCGATGTCCGAGGCGACCGAGATCCAAGTATTTCTTGGGAGGGTCCGATGTCGGTTTTGGTTAACCGATTAAGCGCTTCTGCCAGTGAAATTTTTGCCGGCGCGGTGCAAGACTATGGCCGTGGACTGGTGATTGGGTCACAGACCTTTGGTAAAGGAACAGTTCAGGCATTATTGCCTGTGAACGAAGGCCAATTGAAATTAACCATTGCCAAATTTTACCGGATTTCCGGACAATCCACGCAGCATCAAGGTGTGATCCCTGACATCCAGTTTCCATCAGCATTTGACCCCACAGAAATTGGGGAGAGTGCCTTAGATACGGCGTTGCCTTGGGATCAGATTCGCTCACTCAGATATCGTCCAATCGATACTCCGCAAGCACGCTTGGCTCAGTTGATCGACCGACATCAGGCGCGGATTGCGACAGACCCTGATTTTAAAGCGCTGTTGAAACGGACCGAGCGAGCGCTTGAGTTGAGTGGCGAAACTGGGATCTCTTTACATCTGGAAACGCGAATTCAAGAACGTGAAGCGAATAACCAGGCGTTACTTGATATCGAAAACATGCGACGAGAAAGCCTTGGACTGGAAACGGCCCAAAGTATCAGCGAATTAGAGGCTGCCGCCAAAGAAGATGATGTCAGTGGCGATGCAAGCTTGATGGAATCAGCGCGCATTCTCCTGGATGAGATCCAGATTAATCGGCGTCTCGCGGGGCTCTAGGTGGTGGAACCATCGACAGTGGTGTCACCGTCCCGGTCTTACTATCCCTGATCCTTGCTGGGCCTGTGTCTTCGACTTCGTCGATCCGAATCACGGCATGCATCGGAATATAGCTCCGTTTCACACCTTGAAACTCAGCTTTCAGTTTTTCTTCAGATGGATCGACAAGTAGGCCGCTTCGCTCACCAAAGACAAACTCTTCCACTTCGATGAACCCGTAGAGATCGCTGGAATAAATCTGTTTCGCAAAGACCTCGAACACCTTGTCTTGGCTGACAAACTGAACACGGAAAGTGGGGTCGGGTGTTTTAGCCATCGTGATCCTCGATTACGGGGCGCGTAGTCTGTCTATGTTTGCCTCTCTCGTCAAGAACACTCGTGCAATTTCAAACACTTCGGACTATACTCGCGCGCCCACACACGAGGAGATGGGATGACCGCAAAACTCTTCATCAAGACCCACGGGTGTCAGATGAACGAATACGATTCGGATCGCATGGCTGATCTATTGAAAGACAGCCATGAGTTGACCATCACAGAGACTCCGAATGATGCTGAAGTCATCCTGATTAACACGTGCTCGATTCGCGAGAAAGCTCAAGAAAAGGTGTTCTCAGAGCTTGGTCGATACAAAGCGCTGAAAGAGTCAAACCCAAATCTGATTATTGGCGTCGGCGGTTGTGTTGCCTCACAAGAAGGTGATGCCATTCGGCAACGCGCACCCTTTGTTGATTTAGTTTTCGGACCTCAAACCCTGCATCGTCTTCCCGATATGCTGGAAGCTCGAAGGAATAGTGGTGACGCCCAAGTCGATATCAGCTTTCCGGAAATTGAGAAATTTGATCGATTACCCGAACCAAAGCTTGAAGGACCAAGTGCCTATGTCAGCATCATGGAAGGCTGTAGCAAGTACTGCACGTTTTGTGTCGTTCCATACACTCGTGGAGAAGAAATCAGTCGACCACTCGATCACGTGTTGCAAGAAGTCCTGGCGAACGTCGACCAAGGGGCTCGCGAAATCCATTTACTGGGACAAAACGTCAACGCCTACCGCGGTGAGGCTGAGGGCGACGACATCGCTGATCTCGCCGATCTGATTCGCATTATTGCCGAAATTCCGGAGGTGGAGCGGATTCGTTTTACCACCAGCCACCCTGTTGAATTTTCAGATGCATTAATCGAGTGTTTCAGAGACGTGCCGAAGCTTGTGAGTCATCTCCACCTCCCTGTTCAGTCAGGATCTGATCGAATTTTAGCCGCGATGAAACGTGGCCATACCGCGCTTGAATACAAAGCTAAAATGCGAAAAATCAAAGAAGCGCGCCCAGGAATCAGTCTGTCGTCTGATTTCATCATCGGCTTCCCTGGCGAAACTGACCAAGATTTCGAAAAGACGATGGAGTTGATTGAGTCAGTCGGCTTTGACGTCAGTTTCAGCTTCATTTACTCAGCACGCCCGGGCACACCCGCCTCTGACTTGACTGATGATACTGACCAGGCAACTAAAAAAGCACGTCTCGCGGCCCTGCAGGCGCGAATCTCACAGAATGCGCAGGCGATTAGCCGGGCAATGGTTGGAACTACCCAGTCGGTTTTGGTGACAGGGCCCTCCAAGAAAGACCCCAGTGAACTGTCTGGTCGAACCGAAAACAATCGGGTGGTGAATTTCCGTTCCGATCAATCGGACCTGATCGGACGTTTTGTGGAATGTGAAATCGTTGAGGCCTACTCCAACTCATTACGAGGCCAGATCACCTCAAAGGCTCCTTGGTAGTGGATGTTCGACAATTTGTCCTAGAACCAAATGATGCACGGCGACTGGCGTCGCTTTGCGGACGACAAGACACCCACCTGCGACTGATTGAATCTCGCTTACCGGTGACGATTAGAAATCGGGGTAATCAGTTTGAAATCGAAGGCGAAGGCGATGCGACAAAAGCCTGCGTCCGTTTACTGGATCAGTTGTACCGAGAGACACGCGATTCCGAACTGACCGATGACACCGTCCATTTACATCTGCAAGAAGCCTCGACCTACCAAGAAGATGCGCAGGCTTTGGTTGTGATTGATACCCCAAAGCTCAAAATTAAACCTCGTGGACAAAACCAACTGGGGTATATCAACGCCATCGCCGCCCATGATGTGAATTTCGGAATTGGCCCTGCTGGCACCGGAAAGACCTGGCTGGCTGTTGCCTGCGCAGTCGATGCTCTGCGTCGTGATCAGGTGGAACGTATCATCCTCGTGCGACCTGCTGTTGAGGCAGGTGAACGCCTTGGCTTTTTACCAGGCGATCTTGCACAGAAAATTGATCCTTATCTCCGACCGCTGTACGACGCACTCTATGAAATGCTCGGATTCGATAAAGTGACCAAACTACTCGAGCGTCAAGTCATTGAGATTGCGCCTTTGGCCTACATGCGCGGCCGAACCCTTAACCACAGTTTTATTATCTTGGATGAAAGTCAAAACACGACTCGAGAACAAATGAAAATGTTCTTGACGCGATTAGGGTTTGGATCCACAGCGGTCATCACTGGTGATCCGAGCCAAATCGATCTCCCAAGAAAATCCGACTCAGGCCTCACCCATGCCTGTCGCGTCCTGGATTCGGTACGCGGTATCTCGATGACTCGATTTAATTACAAAGATGTGGTTCGACATCCTTTGGTTGGGCGAATCGTTGATGCCTATGACCGGGCGCAAGATGATCATTGAGTTCGATGATGCAACAGGCCATTGTCCTGTTGCTCCTGATACAGTGATCCATTGGTGCGAAACCCTGTTGAAAGCAGAGCAACAAAGCGACATTGAAGTCGCGATTCGTGTTGTCGATGCCAATGAAAGTCAAACACTAAACCGCACCTATCGAGGCAAAGACAATCCGACCAATGTGTTGTCATTTCCTGCCCAGATCACCATCCCCGAAGGACCCGTCTTATTGGGAGATATTGCCATTTGTTGGCCTGTCGTTGTCCGCGAAGCAAAGGAACAGAGCAAATCGATTGAGCATCATCTTGCCCACATGGTGATTCACGGATGTTTTCATTTGTTAGGCTATGATCATGACAACGATCAGGATGCCGAAGTCATGGAAGCTAAAGAAATCGGCATTCTGAACAATCTCGGCTATCCTAACCCCTATCTGAGTCAGGAACTGAAAGACACATGAACGACGGACGAAGTCCCGAGAACCAGGATTCACGATCCTGGTTCAATCGTTTGGCCAGCGTCATCTCTGGTGAAGCTGAAAATAAACCCGAGCTGATTGACGAGCTGCGCGATGCAAAAGAACGTGGCTTATTCAACCAAGAAACCTTAGCCATTCTCGAAGGTGCACTGGCCGTCAGCGACATGCAAGTTCGGGAAGTGATGATTCCCCGAACGCAGATGATCGCGATTCGAGCGGATGAACGGCCCGAAGAATTCCTGCCTCGGATTATCGAATCTGCGCACTCCCGATTCCCAGTCCTCGGCGAGCAGCCAAGCGAAGTGATCGGGATCTTATTGGCGAAAGACTTGTTGTCCTTTTTAATCAGTCAAGATCTCGAGCGATTCGAAATCAAAGAAGTGGCCCGACCAGTTCGACGAGTTCCTGAGAGCAAACGGCTCGATCAATTACTGAAAGAATTTCGCGACAACCGAGCACACATGGCTGTCGTCATTGATGAATATGGTGATGTCGCAGGCCTAGTGACGATTGAGGATGTGCTTGAGCAGATTGTGGGCGAGATTGAGGATGAACATGATCACGAGGAAGATCTAAACATCCGACATCAAGC